>Ga0209536_100000195_pt1 | contig 94002 bp, 85 predicted proteins | sample DeeMarSeWOR28_12_FD_187461 | JGI IMG/M metagenome (GOLD analysis project Ga0209536, IMG submission 187461) | Marine sediment microbial communities from White Oak River estuary, North Carolina - WOR-2-8_12 (SPAdes) (version 2) | ecosystem: Environmental > Aquatic > Marine > Intertidal zone >... | reverse complement strand
AAGAGTGGCTCGAGGATCTCTTCGTTCTCGATCTCGGGGTGTCGCTTGCGCCAGTCGACCAGCCGCAGCCTGTTGGCCAGGTTTCCGGTGACGTAGCCCTGCGCGAGCATGCGACCGAGCAAGGTGAGCTCCGCTTCGTTCTCCACGCTGTCGAGAAATCGCTGCAAGCCTTCGCGGAAGTCATCCCCGCCGAAGTCCGCGCTTCCCGCCTGCGCGATCGCCTTCTTCAGCAGCCGATCTTCCTGCAATGTGACCAGCTGAATCCCCAGAAGGCTCGCCATCCGGCCGAGCTGGTTCATCGCCTTCACGGCCGCGGGCCGATGTGGCCTGCCAACCCGGACCTCCCCACGCTTCCTCATCGGCGCCGAGGATAGGGGACACGCAACACCCCTGGGAATACCGTCCTTTCGAGCACTTACGACCCACACCGCGCGAGCTCGTTCGTTGGGTTTGCGCGGTGTGGGTTGCAAGGACCTGAAACCAGGCTTGTTTTGGGGGGCTTGCGTGTCCCACCTCACAGGTTTGTGGAATTGCTGGGTCTTGGGGCGGACGGAGTTGCCGCAGCGGAAAATTTCCGTGATTTTGTCATGAGGAGGCCCTCATGGCTTATCGGTGGCTTGGTGTATTGCTGATGTCGGCAGCGTGTCTCGTCGGCTGCGGAGCGGACGAACCGTCCGACCCGCGGTGCCGCTTCGGATGCGGCGGCTCTGGCGGCGATGGCGGTGCAGGCGGCATCGGTGGTGCAGGGGGCACCGGTGGGCTTGGTGGAACCGGCGGAGGTGGCGGCTCCGTGCCTGCGTGCGAAACGAGCTTGCTGTGTCAGTCGTGCCCCACCGAAGGCTTCTGTGACACGAGCGAAGACTGTTCGGACGGCTTGGTTTGCATCGAGTCGGGTTGCAACACCCTGAGCGGCGCTCCGATCGGACACTGTGTGTTCGCGGGCGGCGGCGCGTGCGACAGCAACGACGACTGTCCAGCGGAACGAAAGTGCATGGACGTGCCGGTCGAAGGCAAGCGCTGCATCAAGACGACGCCTGGCTGTTCGACACGCTTCGATTGTGTCCCCGGTTTCTCCTGCGAGAACGGGAGCTGCGTAGACCGTCGCGTGCCTTGCGACCTCGATAGCGACTGTCCCAAGAATCACCTTTGCTTGGGCACGACGGCATCCGAGTTCTGTGTACGCATCCAAGTGGACTGTGCTGAAGACTTCGATTGCTTCGGGCTCGCCCCCTTTTGCGCGGACATCGACGGCGACGGGAAAGAAGAATGCGCAGGGGAGATCGATCCGTATGCGCTTTCCCTCGACGCCTGCCTGAACGTCGAGTGTAGCGACCCCTCAGCACCCGTGTGCGAAGCCGCGACCGTCGGAAGCGCAAGCGAGTGCGGGCAGTACGGGTTGTGCCTCGATGATGACAACTGCGCGGCAGGCTTCAGCTGTGTCGGTCTTTGGCCGGACGGGCGCAAGGAGTGCGTGCCGAGCGGTGGCAGCTGCTCGAGCTTTGCCGACTGTGGCATTCGACAGGTCTGCGCTTCGCCGCGGGATGGCGGGGCGCCAAGCTGTCAGGCGGGATACCAAGAATGAGCCAGATTGATCGCACCCGGCTCATCGGCGCTCGTGGAGCCAATATCGTTGCACCGGCATCGGCGCTGTTGCTGCTCACGCTTACCGTGAGCTGCGGTGATCCCGATGCACCGCCGGTCTACATCGGAACAGGCGGTACGGGCGGCTCGGGAGGGTCCATTGGCACAGGGGGAAATGTCGGAACGGGTGGCACTGTCGGCACGGGCGGCACCGGAGGCATGATCGGCGCCGGCGGCACCGCGGGAATGGGAGGAGTCAGCGGCACTGGCGGGATCGGCGGATCGGGCGGGTCTGTGGGCCCTTGCGTCACCAACGCGCTTTGTCACACCTGCCCCAGCTCGTCCCTATGTGATACCGACGGCGACTGCTCGTTCTCTGGCTACGTCTGCGTGGCTTCCGGCTGCGAGACACACCAGGGCGCACCGATCAAGCAGTGCCAGCCCTCGCGGGGCCCGTCTTGCGCGAACGACGACGAATGCCCTAACCCCAGCGACTACGACTGCATGCCGGTCGGCGCAAGCGCGGAGCGTTGTGTTCGCGTCACGCCGGGGTGCGACGCAGCCGCGGAGAGCATCGATTGTCCACCAGGGTTCTCTTGCGACAACGGCGCTTGCGTGGATCGGCGCCTGCCCTGCGACAGTTACCTCGACTGTCCGAAGAGCCATGTCTGCGTGACGACACCGAGCTCGAGCTATTGCGTTCGCACCCATCGGACCTGCAGCGAGGACACCGATTGCGGTGGGTTCGCGGCCGTCGGCTCGTTCTGCGCTGATGTCGACGACGACGGCGTCAAAGAGTGCGTCGGCGCGCTCGGCAGTCAGGCCTGTGTCAACAACTCCTGCAACGGCGGTTCGCCGGTATGTGAGTCAGGCGCCGCGCCGTCTTCGGCGCTTTGTGGCGACTACGGCTTGTGTTTCGACAGCAGCGACTGCGACACAGACTTTTCCTGCGTGGGCCTCTGGCAAGATGGACGCAGGGAGTGCGTCCCGGCCGGCGGCACCTGCGGCCACGTGACCGACTGCCCGCAGCAAGTTTGTGCGGCTCCTCGAAACGGCGGACCCCCCCGCTGCCAAGCCGGTAAGGAGGCAATGTGAAACCTCGAGCTCTGACCCCATTCATCCTTTTCTCACTGGCGGTTGCGCTACCGGCTTGCCAAGGCGGCGACCCGGGAACGGTAAACGCCATCTACGGCGGCCAGGTCGCTCCGCCAGCCGCATGCACCAACGACCCTGACCCCACCTGCAACGTCGCGCTCGACTACCCGACCCAGGCCGATCTGACCACGACGAACTCCCAAAACATCGAGTTCGTGACCGGCACCAACCAGGTTCAGCTCGAGCCGGGCAGCGGGACCATCGTGGATACCGATGGAGACGGCGTGCCCGATCCCGCCGACGACTGTCCCGGGCCCGGGTGGCGGCTTCCTTGCGATGGCGACGCGAGCAACGACGGAATCTATCAAACCCTCTTCTTCAAGGACGATCAAGAAGCGACGGTGCAGGCCGATCTCGCCATCAGCGGCGCGATCACCAGCGCGGATGCCTACATCTTGATGGATGCGACCGGCTCCATGACGGGCGAGCAGGTCCAGCTACTGAACGACTTGACCACGGGGACATTCGTCAACCCGTCCGAATGCGCGATCGCAGGTGGTACGGGCATCGTCGGCGCCTTGAAATGCTCCATTCCCGATCTCTGGATCGGTGTGGGTGACTTCAAGGAGGTTGGCTATTATCCGTATGCGGAACGCTACGATCAGGCACCGTATCACCACTACCTCGATACGACCAACGACGTGCAGCACATGGTCGACGCAGTGGCCCAGATGATCGCCGACTACAACCGAGATGCGCCCGAGGCCGCGACGCAGGCGATCTACTCGGTCGTGACCGGTCAAGGCTTGGGCGACTTGGTGCCGAACCGAGGTGCCTGCCCGTCGACGCCTGCAGGACGCTGGGGATACCCCTGCTTCCGTCCTGGAGTCCTTCCCATCATTCTGTTGTTCACCGACGCCGAGATGTACAACGGCCCCCGCTTGGCGAGCCCGACCTACATCAACCCCCCCTTCGACGGGGTGACCGGTGGCAGCACGCGGCTGCCACCCGTCGAGCAATCGCCCAACGTGCTCTATTCGAGTGATCCCTTCACGGCTTGGGATCTAGGCGACCTCACCACCAAGTCGATGACGGTGATGGGGAGCACGAAGAACTTCGGAAACGACGCCAAGACCTGGGACAAGGGTGTATGCAGGCGCGGCAGCTCCTGGAGCGGCTATTGGAGCGATGGACGCGACGCATTCTTGAGGTTCTCCCTAAGCGCATCGACCAACATGTTCATCAGCGGTCAAGGGACGGCCTACAACACCACCAATGTCGCATTATTCGATTCCGCCCTCGGATACGTCACCTGCAATGGCGGGCCCGGCACTGGCGGAGACTACTGGGGACGCTTCACGCGGAGCCTTGGGGCCGGTACCTGGTACGCGGTGTCCGATGGAGCGGTAAGCACGAGCTCTTCGTCGTCTGAGCGACTCGGAGACTTCCAGCTCCGATTTCACAATCTCACCGCTGATTCAGGCGGGTATCCCAGCTGGGACACAGCCACGTTGCCCGTCCCCTGGACCGTGGTGGAAAGCGAGCTCTTGGCCCGCAACGTGAACTTCGTCAGCGTCATCAGCCCAAGCACGGGCGGCGTCTACACCGCCATCCCCGACGCCATCGAGCTGGCGAATGCCACTGGCTCTGTGGACCAGGATGGAAATCCCTACCTGCAGCAGATCGCGGGCGACGGCTCGGGGCTCTCGACGGCGCTTCTCGACGCGGTGCGGGCGCTCGTTGGCAACACCCGCCGGGACATCTCAATGGTGCCCGAGGACAATCCCACAACGACCTCAGTCGATGAGACCGCGTTCGTGAAGAACGTCACCGCGTCCGAGTGCCCCACCACCGGCATCAACAATTGTCTCGGCGGAGCGGGAACCACGGTTTGCCAGGACTGCCTGCAGGGGGCCGAAGTCGAATTCCGGTTCCGGCTGGGCAATACGACGGTGGCGCAGGACATCACGCCGCAAGTTTTTGATTTCGAGATGGTCGGCTACGCCGGAGCCGCGGAGATTGGGCGCATTCCGGTGCGCGTCATGATCCCGGAGGCCGGCGGGTCGTATGGCTCCGGCTACTACCAGAACACCTACGACTCGGACGTGGTCTGCGAGATGCCACCCGAGCGCCCCGACTGGGGCACGTTGACATGGCTGGGCTCGACGCCATCCGACAGCACCGTGGAGTTCGAGATCTACACCGCCAACACGCTCGCGGAGCTCGACACCGTCATTCCGGTCTCGATACGCTATCCGACCGACACGACGGCGCAGGCGTACGATGTCGGCGAGGAGCTCATCAATGCAGGCCAGGAGAACTGGATGCCCTTCCTTCGCGTGCGGGCCAAGCTCAACGCATCGAGCGACAGCTTGAGCACGCCGACCTTCGAGGGCTGGTCCATGCAGTTCAACTGCGTGCCCTTCGACTAGTCAGCTCAGGTGCCGCCCCTGATTAGGGTCAGCATCGGCTTCGGCGCGTAGCCGGCGACATAGCCGCTCTCTTCGGCGATGTAGACCCAGCCGCGTTCGTCGACCCGCATGAGATCGGGCACGAGGTCACAAGGGAGGCTGGACGAAAGCCTCTGGCCGTCCGACGGCCGGACCACATGCACGGAGGAAGCCGGCACGAACAGCGCGCCGCCGCGCAACACCGGCTCGAGCCGCCTCGGAATCTCGTCCGCGAGGGCGTCGGCGAGGTTGGTGGTCCAACGAAGGTTGCCGGTGCCCACGTCGAGCGCGCTCAGCTGGCCGAACGGTGCGTTGACGACCCAGGTCTCGTCGATCGTCAGGCCCGCCCCGCCAATGGCCAGTCCCGGATCCCGCGTCTCCCAGCGGAGGGCGCCGGTCTGCAGGCAGTGGGCTGATAGAGTCGCCTGGTCCCTCGCGGTCGATACGAGGACCGCCCGCCCTGCCGCGCAAGGATCGGATGTGGGCGGACCGGTGAGCTCGCGCTGCCATCGGGGGCGGCCGCTGTAGAGATCGATGGCGAACAAGGCTCCCTCGTTGCGCCCGCGGACCGCAGCTGCGACGACGGTTTCTTGATCGACCAGCGGCTTGAGCTGAAAGCATCCACGCTCCGCGAAGCGCCATACGTCTTCACCGGTGGCGATGTCGAGCGCGTGGATCGCCTCCTCGCCGCAGGTTACCAGAAGGATGCGGCCGACCTTGGTCAGCCGGAATTCGCCCCCGCTTCGAGAGGCAAAGCGCCATCGAGGCTCGCCCGTGCGCACGTCGAGGGCGACGAGCCGGTGGCTGCCTTCGGTCAGCACGGCGACCGGAGGAATGTTGCCGCCGCCGGCCATCAAGCCGACCGGTGGTCCCCCGATGCGCGGCGTGATGTGCGTCGAGCAGTAGGGCTCGCCGTTGTCGACGCTGCACAGCTCGACATCGCCATCGGCGGAGAGCCGAATCAAGGCCGAGCCGGCCATCAAGGTGGCCGAGGACTGACCAGGCCGCGCCCATAGCACCTTGCCGTCATCGCGAGAGACCGCCACCACGTGCGTCTGGGTCGCGATCACCAGCCGGTCTCCGCACATGAATACCGAGTTGGCATCGAGGCCTTCGAGACAGATCCGCCACCGCTCCTCGAACTGCAACGAGGGAAGGCTTGCCGTCGCCATGCCCTCTCCGCCCTCCGGGCTGTGGTGCATGCGGAGGCGATCAGGGTCGAGGTTCACGAAGCTGTCGGCGGCGCGGCGCGCGCGGATCTCACGCCGGAGCGCGCGAACCTCCTGCCGCAGGGCACGGACCCGCAAATTGCGGCTTTGGCCGCGGTCGGCCGCCGCGAGGCTCCGCAGCAGATCGCTGGTCAGCTTCAGGACGGGAAGCGCTGCCTCGGTGATGGTCAACGACGTTGCGGTCAGATCCCCACGGCCCTCCGCTGACAGCTCGACGCTGACGAGCTGGTGAGAGGACTTGCGCATCGCGATCTGGAAACCGCCAGCGCGCAAGCGCACGTGGGTCGGCCGCGCCCCGTCCCAGGCCTCGATCAGGGTTCGCACGGCCATCACCATGCGATGGGCGGCCAACATGATCGGGCCTCTTGAAAGCGAGAGCTTGCGACCGCGGACGTAGGCCCATAGGTGGCCCTTGAAGAGAAGCGCGTGCACGTCGGCACGGGCCGATCGGCTCTGCGACGAGGAGGAAGAGGGATAGATGGCCGCCTCGTATCCAAACGCCAGCGGCACGTGGTCCCCCGGTGCCTCGAGCTCCCCGCCGCGTTGGTGGATTGGCGCGCTCATGCCCTCGGGATCGGGCGCGATCTTGGTTGCCATGGCGCGCTCGGCGACCCGGATCGCGATTTGCCTCGCCGTCGGATCCAGCTCTCGCGTCGCCGCATCGAGCATCGATTGGGCGCAGGTGTCGAGCAGCAATCGAAGCGCCACTGCGCGATCGAGCTGATAGGCCACTGGCGAGCTTGCCGTGCCGTAGCAGCTCACCAGCACCGAGTCCCCGCGCCGGACCAGCGCATACTCGATCGCGGCGGACGCGAGGGGAAGCAGCGCCTTGCGCCTCGAGCCGATCGCAAGCGCGACGGCGGTGGCCGTGAGATCGGCCAAGGCGGGGATGTCGACGTCGAGCCCCGCCCCCAAAAGGAGCCTCGAGACACCGGAATTCGGCTGTTTTTGAGCGTATGAGAACGATTCGTCCAAGTGGGCGACCATGCTGCTTTTCCAACGCGAGTCGGGAAGAAAAATGGTACTTGGTGCCTTCGACCCGGATCCAAAAAAAGGCGCGTTGGCGCATATGTTGACAGCACGTGTGTGGCGATGGGCGACGAGACGAAACAATGGGTTGCGGTGACGGTGCTCGTCTTCCGCGGCGACCGGATGCTTTCCATGTGCCGTGCTTCGAACGACGATGCGGCGCCCGGCTTGTGGGAAGGCGTTTCCGGACGAGTGAAAGCAGGTGAAGATCCGTTGGATGCGGCACGACGCGAAGTGGCCGAGGAGACCGGATTGCGAGTTCGCGTTCAACCGCGTCCCATCACTGCCTATGCGGCGACCCGGAGAGGAGAGCCGATGACGGTCATCGTGTTTCGCGCGGACCACCTGGAAGGCGAGGTGGTGCTTTCCGACGAGCACGAGGCACATCGCTGGTGCGAGCCGGAGGACCTCAGCGCGCTCGGGGTGCCGGAGAAGCTGCTTGCTGCCGCCCGGCAGGCTTGGGCTCGGAGCGCGCCTCACGACTGAAGAGCGCGTCGATCGACGATGCAAATGCGCCTCTCGAGTGATGTGCGGCGAGGTAGCGAAGGGCTCGTTCGCGAAGCGAGCCTGCCAAGCGCGGATCGTCGATCACGCGGCGGGCGGCTGCCGCCAACGCATCTGGATCGTCATTTTCGACCACCACGCAGGCCCCGTCTATCGAAAGGCCCGCTTTGGCACGCTCCATCGCGATGACGGGCAGTCCGCGGGCAAAGGCGTCCAGCATCTTGATGGGGAGCCCACCTTCGGTTCGCCTGGGAACCCAGGCCACATCGCTCGCGGCGTGAACCAGCGCACGGGCCCGCTCACCGTCGAGACCGCGGAAATGCACCGAATCTTCGACGCGCCATCGCCGCGCTTCGCGCCGCGCCGGGGTCGGGTCGGACTCCGTCGCGATCAGCAGCGAAGCGGTGGGGTGGGTGGAACGGAGAATCGCCAGCGCCGTTGGGAGATGCTCCCAGCCTTGGTAGCGATCGAGATTGCCCGCATAGAGACAGATGCGCGCATCCAAGGGCAGGTCGAGCGCATCGCGGGCTCGAACACGGCTTGGCTGCTCGGCGCTCGAGGCCGACCGCCAAGGCACCGGCAGGTAGACTGCTTCGTTCCCCAGGAGCTCGGCGAGCGCCGGGGCGACCGCAGCGACTCCATCGGCCTGCCTGCAAACGAACGCTTCGCTCGGCGCCGCCACGGCAGACACCATCTCTTCGGGAAGCGTGGGCAGGTACACCGGAAGCTCCCGGTGCACGCAAGTGTGCGCGACGTAGTACAGAGGCCGAACCCTTGCTGCAAGCGCTGCGAGCGCAGCTTCGACGTGGTGCGCCACGATCGCGTCGGGTTGGAGAGTTCGCGCCAAGCGCCGCGTCTCGGCAATGCATCGCGCATCGAGCGCAAGCTTTCCGAGGGAGGGGCCGGAGCGTAGCGATCGGACCTTGGGGAAGTCCGGGATTCGGTGAATGGGGTAGCGCGCCTCGGGCGCGTAGGCGCCATGCGAGTAGACCAGCAGGTGAGCGGAGCGATTGGACTCGATCGAAGCGCGCAGCATGGCGTCGATCGCCGCCTGGGTGCCCTGGTAGCTCGGAAAGGGGAGGCAAGCGAGATGCAGGATCATTCGATGTAGCCCAGGGCGCGCAGCCTCGATTCGATCAACCCCTGGTTGCGGCTTTGCCCTGACCCAAGAGGCTCTGGTGAGGGTAGGGGCTGCGCGGAAGCATCCCGGTCTTGTCGCAGGGCCTCCCAAAGAACGCGACCCTTGAACGAGGTCGGAACCGAGAGCCCGAGCCGACACAGCAGCGTGGCGGTCAAGTCTGCGATGTGCGCGTCGATCCGGCCCGCGGCGCCGACGCTCGGCCCGGCCAGGGCCATGAACCCGTGCGAGCGGTGACTGCCCGGCAAGCTTCGCCCTTTTTTGCCGATCTTCTCTTGCTCGGCGAGGCGACGGAAAGACGAGCTGCGCGACCTGTCATTCGGGCCACCACGATGCGGCTCGGAGGGCGCTCGAGCGCTTGGCATGAGGTTATACGAGTAGCCGTCGTCGAGATGAAGGTCGAGCAGAAGGTCGGGGGCGCGATCGAGAAACGGGCCCTCGAAGAGCGCTTCGCGCGGGATCACATCCCGGAACACCGGACGATGGGTCCAGGGATCCCGCGCGGTGAGCAAAGACGCACGCACGCGGCGCATCGTCTCGCCCGCCTGCTCCGGCGGCACGATGCCACGCGGCTCGCGATCCGCCAGGTTCAGATAGATGCCCGGGAAATAGTTGAGCTCGTCGCTGAAGGCGACCGTGTGTCGCATGTCGATCGCACCGAAGCGGACGCTCGATTCGAGCCGGCTCGGCAGCCATGCGTTGCCCAGGCGAAAAATCCGCTCGCGTAGACGCGGTGGAAAGCGACGGAGCGCAATCTCCTTCAGCCTGGCGCCGGCACGGCTTCGGCGCGGGCGAAAACGAAGCAGCCCATGCTCCGCAAGCAACCGATTGAGATAGAGCACCTTGTCCGAAGAGCCGCCCGATCCATGATCGCTGAGCACCGTGACCTCGGTTGCGGCCCCGCCTGCGCCGGCCACGAGCGCGCCCACCGCGCGGTCGAGCGACTCGTAGACCCGGGCGAGCCCTGCACCCGCTTTGGGCGTGACGTGCGCAGGCTTGCGCGGTGAATCGGGATCGTGATGCGCCCAGAGGTAGTGCGACGCGGTGTCGCTTTCCCCGAAGTAGACGGCAAAGACGTCCCAGTCTCGCCGTTCGAGAAGCCATCGCGCCCACTCGGTCTTTCGCTCCACTCTTTGCTCGAGCGCTCCGGGAAGATGGTCGATCCACCCAGGGCTATCCGCATGAAACTCATCGACGTCATCGAACGTGGGAGCGCCGAATCTGCGCACCGTCTCGTCATAGAGCGAGGGCGGCCACATGAACGAACGGTCCGCTTCGAAAGCGACGGGCGCATCCCAGCCACTCACGAAGATGCCGTGCTCGAGCCTTTCAGGCGGCCAAGTCGCGGGAAAGCTCAGACAGGCGCAGCGAAGCCTTAGTGCATCGAGCTGCTTGAAGATCGTGGGGACCTCCCGCGCGGTGCCCGCCGTGAAACGGATCTGGTACCCCTTGCGCGTGGTGAAGTCGAAAACCCCATGCTGTGCCGGGTCGACGCCCGTGAGGAAAGTGGTCCAGTTGGGAAGCGTCGCCGGAGGCTGCACCGATTCGAGGGCGGCATAGGCGCCGCCCGCCATCAGCGCGTGGATGTGCGGGAGCCGCTCCGGTCCGAGCTGCTCGACCAGACGCAAATCAAACCCATCGAGCCCCACCACCAACGCACGCGCACCCACCACCCGACCCTAGCGCGTCCCCCAACCCCCCGCACACGTACCAGATCCCCCGGAGGACGGGTCGCGACGGGCGTGCTCGCGAGCGGGACCCGCTCGCCTGACGCCTCAAGTCATCGCACGACTAGGCTCCCGCCCCCTCGCTGTGCTGCCCATCCCGACCCGTCCTCCTGCGTAGACGTCGGTTTCAGCGACAGCGGCAGTGGCAGGGTCAGCGACAGTGGCAGCGACGGGAGCAGCGTCAGCTTCAGCGACAGCGTCAGTGACAGAGGCAGCGATCCCGTCCTCCGGGGACTTGGGTTGAGCGACCGGGGTTGACGTTTCCTGACGTCGGGTGTCGTGTCTTGCCAAGCGAAGAGTCGTGTGCAGGGGCGCGGAAAAACGCGACATGGGGCGGAGCGGGCGTGCGAAGTGCCAATCGGCAAGACAGCAACCACCTCCGATTGGCGCGCCGCCCGAGGGGCGGGTTGCGTGGCCCAAGCCCACAAGTGCATCGGGGCACCTATGCAAGCCGCCCCGTCCCGTGCAGCCCCGTGTCGTGTTTTTCCGCGCCCCGGGGGACCTAGGAGCGGGTGCGTTGCTGCAGTCGACATGTGGACGCGGGGTTTGGACCCGTCATCCCCACCCCGCCTCCCCCAACGCTAGCGCCTAGGTCCTTTCCTTGGATGCCCGGGGGTCTTGGGATGCCGAAGGCGGCGAGGATGGTTGGCGTCACGTCGTAGATCTCCGCGCCCTCGATTCGACCCCGTCGTGGGGCGTTGCCGCCGCTCATCACGAAGATGCCTTCCCAGTCGTGATTGCAGCTGTCGGGGCCAGTGTCGTTTTCGAGCACGACCCGCCTACGGTTTCCAACCGAGCCGATCGCGCGTAGCGCGAGGTCGTCGAAATACACCATCAAGTCGGGTGGAAACCCTCGTGCGCTTCGGTAGTGCTCCTCCGGAATCCGAGCCACGGTTGGGATCGGCTTGCCTTCGTCGTCCCGGATATCTTCGAGGGCACGCCGGAGCTCGGCGCGCATCGCGCCGAGCGCATTTGGCGCAACCACGCCAAACGGCTCCCGCCCCGCGACGTTGACGAAGACCCTCGCATAGTACCCGCCCTCGGCCCACGCTCTGGTTCGCGTCCAGTCGATGAGACCATGATCGAGCGGGGTCGCCGCAGCCGGCGGCTCGCGGAGCGTCAGGTACCGGCGCTCGATCAACCAATCATTGATGCAAACGCCGCCACGCATCGCGCGCGCGCCATGGTCGCTCACCACCAGGACGGTGGTCTCGTCGCCCGCCAGCTCGCAGAGCCGCCCGATGTGCGAGTCGAGCCGCGCGTAGTATTCATGTCCGAGCCCTTTCCAGGGGTTCTTGGGGTCGTGCCGGGGGTGCTCCGGATCGATGTGGCGCCAGAACGCGTGGTGAAACCGGTCGACGCCGATCTCGACCATCATCAAGAAGTCCGGATTCTTTTCCTTCCAGACGAGCTCGGCGATCTGGAAGTGTTGCTCGGTCATCGCAACGATGTCGCTGTAGATGCGATCGAGATCCTCCGCCCGAAACCGCTGCACGTCCGCCCGGTAGGCGCCGACTCGATCGACGATCTCGGTCTCCAAGCTTCGCGGGAAGCACCAAGGCGCATCGGCGCCGGGCCACAAGAAGCCGGAGATCATGTGTCCCCGTACCGGGCTCGGGGGGAACGTGAGCGGAACGAAAAGCGGTGCAACGCGAAAGCCGTGATCGCCGAGCCAATCCCACACGCGCTTGGAGTGCACGTCTCGACCATCGGCGAGACGAAGCGCGGTCTCGCCCTCGACCCGATTGCGAAAGCCATAAAGACCCAGCTCCCCAGCATCGCGTCCCGTGACCATGCAGGTCCAAGCCGGCACCGTGATCGGCGGCTCCGAGCTTCGAAGCGCGCCCCAGGAGCCACGTTCCATCAGCGCCGATACGTTGGGCATCGCATCGCGGTAGCGCTCGAACACGAGCTGCGGCGGCGCGCAGTCGATTCCGATCACGATCATCCGCCCCTTACCCATCGGCCGACGTTATAGCCCGGCTCCGAGGGGCTATTTCGGCTCGACCAGATTGGCCGCTTCGTAGATGGTGCGCTCGAGGTGGCTCAGCTCAAAAGGCTTTTCAATTCGGAGGTTTGGAACACTCTGCAAGAAGTCCCGAGCCCGCTGTGTGAAGGCGCCGCCGGTCATGAAGACGATCCGGTCGTGCAGCGGATTGGCTCGCTGCAAGGCGGCCCGATAGACGTCCATGCCGGTCATCTCGGGCATGATCAAGTCGCACAAGATGACGTCGTAAGCGTTCTCTTGCATGAGCGCCACCGCTTCGCGTCCGTCATTGGCCGTCGTCACGTCGTGGTCGACGAGCGCCTTTTGGATGAGCCGTGCAATGACGGGCTCGTCGTCGACGACCAAGACCTTGAGCTTGCCTGCCGCTGCCCGACGGATGGCGCTCATGGACGGAGGCGGCACGGTCAACGGGCGCTGTGCGCGCGTCGCTTTGGGCAGCACGACCCTCGCCACCGTTCCTTGTCCCGGATGACTCTGCAGCTCGATCGTTCCTTCGAGTGAATGCACGATGCGTCGGCAGATCGAAAGCCCGAGCCCCGTCCCGCGTCCGGCCGGCTTGGTGGTCACGAACGGATCGAAGATACGGCGGAGAAGCTGTGGTGGAATGCCGGGACCCGTGTCTTGCACCTCGATGCAGACGCTCTCGCCCGTGCTGCGCACCCGAACGGTGATCGTGTTCTGCGCGCGGTCTCCGGGATCGATTGCCTGTGCAGCGTTCACGATCAAATTGAGAAACACCTGGCTGATGCGGGTCCTCGAGCCACGCACGTAGAGGCTCCCTTGCTCGTACTCGCGAACCACGGAGGCGCGATGCTGAATCTCGGGTTGCGCCATGCGCAGGGCCGAGTCGAGCACTTGTTGCACGTGGACCACCTCGACTTCGGCCCCGGTGCCGCCATGCGACAACGATGTGATTTCATTGGATATTACGCGAATACGCTCCGCCCCCTCGAAGGCCTCGCGAACGAGATCGGTCGCGGTTTCACCCAGGGGCTCGTTGGATTCTCGAAGCGATCGAAGGTGGTTCCACACGAAGGTGAGCGGGTTCTTGATCTCGTGGATGATGCTGGCGGTCAGCGTGCCAATCGCCGACATCCGCTCGGCCAGCAAGAGCCGCTCCTGAAGATCACGCTCCGCGGACATGTCGACGACGGAGACGATCGCGCGCTCGAATCGACCCTCGTCGTTCGGCACGAAGCGCCAGTGCACACGCACGTCCCTCGGCTCTCGCGCGCAGGTGACGATTGCCGTTTCCAGATGAACGTCGTGCTCGCAGCGAAACGCGGCCATGAGCACGCGAAGAAAATCGGCTTTGGATTCCGCGGTGAGCAGCTCCGACGATCTACGGATGCATTCTTCTTCACTCGCCGCTCCCACCAACGAAACGGCGCCTGCGCTCACGCGATTGATGCGCAACCGATTGAGGCATTCGCTCAGCGCCCCTGGATCGTTTCGCACCAACCGCTTGAACGCGTCTGCATCTTCACATCCCTGTGCCTCGATCCATGCGAGCGGGCCCGTGAAGTCCAAGTCCCAAAGTGCGCTCGGAAGCAACGCCCACGTGCGATCGTCACGTGCGGGCGAGGGCTCTTTCGACTGGCGGATGAGGCGAACCATGGCGCGAGGCACTCGGGCAAAGACCTTTGGATCCTAGCGAACGGCGGGCCGAGGGCCCAGAAGCCCGCAAGCTCCGTAGCTACGCCGTAGATCGATCAGCGCGCGCCGTCGAGCGCCACCCGGGCATCGAGGACCAATCGTTCGACCTGGGCGCGGGCAGCCTGGGCCGTCGCGCGCGCGTCCGGGCCGCGAGACAAGGGGTTTCCGAGCTGCACCGCGATGCGAGTCCGCGGCCGCGCGGCCACGCGGGCGACGTGCTGCGCAAACGACTCCTTCCCGTAGGGTACGGCGGGCGAGTAGGCCAGCCCTACCGGAATCACCGGCACCTCGAGCGATTGAACGGCCGCGAAGGCGCCTGGGTGGAACTCGTGTACCGAGTCCCCCGGGAAGGTAGCGCCCTCCGGAAACGCCACCACCGTTCGTCCTTGCGCCACGCGCCTCCGGATCTCGCGAAGCGCTGCGGCTCCGCTTCGCCTGTCTTCTCGGTCGACGAAGATCGTGTCGCCGTGTTTGGCGAGCCGTCCGAGCAGGGGCCAGTCGGCGACGTCGTGCCGGCTCACCAGAACGGCTTGAAACAGCGCGAGCATGACGCCGATGTCGAGCGCGCTCTGGTGGTTTGCGACGATCAGCGCACCGTCGTTCGCGGGGCGCTCACCCTCGACCAAGAGCTCGGCGCCGAACACCCGGAGCAGCCCGTGGCTCAACCGCGCACGGTACCGGTTCGCCAATGCATGACGCTGCGCTTCGGGCGTCATGGCGCGCCTGGCTTCGTAGGCTCCGAGGATGGTCGCGGACCACCCTACGAACGCGCCGCTCCGCAAGACCGCGCGCAAACGGCTCATTTGCGAGCCTCCCCATTTTCGACTCGCGAGGGTGCCGATTTGATGGCAGTCTCGGCTCGTGGCGGCATCACTGGCACCGGGCTTCCTCGTCGCTGCACCGTCGATGCGGTGCCCATTCTTCAATCATACGCTCGTGCTGCTGGTCGATCACGGAGACGAGGGGTCCTTTGGGTTCGTCATCAATCGCAGGACCGACCTCGACATGACCGATGTGTTCAACGAGGTAGGTGTCCGCGTGCGCGCCGAGGGGGCCGTACGTGCTCCCGTGCTGCTCGGCGGGCCCGTCGCGCCCGAGTCCGGTTGGATCCTCTACGATGCAGAAGGCATTCCGGCCCCTTCCTCCGGCAAGACCATCACGGTCGGCGACCGGATCGCCTGCAGCGCCTCCGTCGACCTTCTCGAGCGCATCGCGCGGGGCGACGGCCCGGACACCTGTGCGATGATGCTCGGCTATTCGGGTTGGGGCGCAGGCCAACTCGAAAGCGAAATGAGGCAAGGTTCGTGGATTCCCGTCGATCTCGATTACCATCTCGTCTTCGACACGCCGATCGAAAAGCGCTGGGAAGCGGCGTTGGCGACTCTGGGAATCGATCCGGCCCTGGTGATCGACAGCCAGATCGGTAGCGCCTAGACCGAGTGCACCTTGACTTGTTCCGGGCCAACTCTGGGGCTACTTCCTCATACGATGGTTTCCCGTCTCGGTAGAGCCATGCTGTTGGGCCTCGTGATGCTCGGCCTCGCGTGCGGGGGCGGCTCGGGCTCGGGTAGAAAGGGCAAGACCGGTAAGAGCCTGCTCGACCCCGATGACGACGCCCAGAGCGGGTATGAGAAGGCGCTGCTCGATTTTCGGCGTGGAGACTGCCTGTCGGCGCAGCCGACCTTCGAGGAAATCCGTCGGGAGTTCCCCTACAGTCGTTTCGCGGCCCTGTCGGAGCTTCGCATCGGCGATTGCCAGTTCAAGAACGAGCAGTACCCGGAGGCGATCGAGACGTACCGTCAGTTCGTGCGTATTCGACCGTCGCACAAGGAGATTCCCTACGCGCGGTTCCGGATTGCAGAGGCTTACTACAACCAGATTCCCGGGGGCTGGTTCATGACGCCCCCGGCTCACGAGCGCGACCAGAGCGCTGCCCGCGACGCCTTGGTCCAGCTGCGCCGCTTCGTCGTCGATTTCCCCGATGATCACCGGGTCCCCGACGCCAATAAGCTGATGCAAAAGTGCATGAGCCTGCTCGCCGCCCACGAGCTCTACGTCGCGCGCTTCTACCTGCAGCGTGACGCCTACCGGGGCGTGATTTCGCGGCTTCAAGGGCTCCTGGCCGCGTATCCGGGAAGCGACGTGGAGGCCGAGGCCATGCTCCTTTTGGGCCAGGTCTACTTGGAGATCGACGAGACCGACGCGGCGCGGGAGACGCTCGCCGAGGTCGTCCAGCGATTCCCGAATACGGGAGAGGCCAAACGAGCCCGGACTTTGCTGCGCAAGCTCGGTTGAATCGCGGGCGCTGATTTCTGGCCACCGATCGGACCGATCGTTACCTTCGGCGCCATGGCTCCTTGGGCTCGACAGCTTCTCGACGCCGCAAACGAACACTACGATCGCGGCGACTATCCGCTCGCGCAACCCTACTACGAAAAGCTCGTCCAGCAGGGTCTGCGATATCCCGACGTGTTCAATCGACTCGGGGTCATCTATCACCTCGGCGGCCGGCTGCCCGAGGCCCGCTGGTGCTTCCAGCAGGCGCTTGAGGGAAATGCGGGTTACACGGAAGCAGCGCTGAACCTGAGCGTCACCTGCAACGAGCTCGGTGAATACGGCTCGGGCCTTCGCGCCCTGAAACGAGCGCAGCGCCACTCGGATTCGTCGAACGATGCCTACCGCCGCGGCAAAGTGGCGAATCTCCATCGGGCTCTGGCGCACGCTTATCTCGACCTCGACCGGCCCGAAGACGCGATGCACGAGCTCGGCCGCGCCCTCCGCCTCTGCCCGAAGTTCCACGACATCCGTCTCGAGCTGGCCAGGCTCCTGAGGCTCCGCGGCAACGCGCGCGGGGCGCGGGAAGAGCTGATGCTGATTCTGCAGATCGATCCCGGCCATCACGACGCCCGAACGCTGCTCGGCGTCATCGAGATCGAGACGGGGGACCCGGACCGGGGCAAGGAGCATCTTCGGGCGGTCGTGGACCAGCGCGCCGACCACCCCGTTGCTGGCGCATACCTCGAGAAGTCCGACCCGAGCTTCCGCCGAGCTTCCTGAGATCGAAGAGTCCGATCGCTTTGTGGCGCCGCCAAACGGTGCCAGACTATCGATCACGTGGCCCCCAACGTCCTTCTTCTCGACGACGACACCCAGTTTCGGACCAGCGTCACGCCCGCGCTCGAAGCGTTTGGGTTGCGGGTAACGAGCGCCACCAAGGGGAGCATCGCCCGGGCTCTCATCGAAGAGGAGGAGCCTTCGCTTCTGGTGGTCGATGGGTTGCTGCCCGATACCAACGGGATCACTTGGATTGAGGACCTCCGGGCGGACGGCTACGACACCCCCATCATCTTCGTGTCGGCCTTCTATCGGGACCTGACCACGTTCAAGCACCTGACGCGCGATCTCGGCGTCATCCGAGTCTTTCACAAGCCCGTCACCGTCGAGCGGTTTGCGCGCGAGGTGGCAAACGCGTTGTCCGCCCCGATGAGCGTCGCGCCCGCCCCGCATCACCGGGCGCGAGATCAAGCCGACGATCCCGCCGAGCGGGTGCTTTACCCTGAAGAGCCTTCCGAGCCCGGCGTGGATACGGAGCGCGCGAGGGAGTCGTATGTCAGTCTCCTGCCGATCGCAGCCGACAATCTGACTGGCGCCATTCGGCGAGTGCATTCCGAGATCGACCGGGCGAGCGTCGTCGCGGAAGCCCTGCGACAAGCCCACGATCTGCATGGCGCGGCCGCGACCCATGGCCTGGCGGAGATCTCGGAGGCCGCCGCGCGCATCGAGCACGAGCTTCGTCAGCTTCAAGAATCTGGGCGGCTGGACTGGCCAACGATGTTCGAGTCGATCGATGCCGTCCGAGCCCATGCAGCTGCGGCGGTCGGGCGCGCCTCGCAACCCGTGGCGGCTGCTCCGCCTCCAGTGACGCCCGCGGCCAGCTTCTTTTTGCATCGGCCCATTCCAAGCGACTTCGTGCCGACCCTCTTGGTGCTCGAGGACGACCCCGCGATGATCGCGTATCTGCGTGCTGCTTTCGACGAGGTATTGGTCCATCTGAGGCCGGTTTCCACGGTCGACGAGGCGCTGAAGATCGCGAGCCGAAATCCGCCCACGGCTGTGCTCGTCGGTTGGCCGCTTCGGGATCGAGATGCTCTCGCACGTTTCGTCCAGATGTTCCGCGGCTTGTACGGCTGCGGACAGGCTCCGATCATCATGCTGTCGGTCGACGATGACCCGCATACGCGAGCGCAAGCTGCTCAGCTCGGAATCGACATCTTTCTTCCCCATCCGATCGAGCTGGTCCGCTTGCACCATGCGCTCGGCACGGCGGTGGAACGCGCGATGACGCCGCGGCCGAAGATAGCGATCCTTCGAGACCCCGACGCCGCGCGATCGATCGAAGACGCGGGTCTCGAATGCCTCCTCTACTTCAGCTTGGAGGAGCTGTTGCGCGAGCTCGACGTCGAATCGCCGGACGTCGTGTTGTTGGGCTCCAGCGTCACCGCGAAGCAGGTGCCCGGGATCATCGGGATGTCGGCGTGGGACTCGGAGTGTGCGCTGCTCTGCTTTGACGACTCGCCGCTTGCGATGGAGCCCCAGATCACGGAGCGGCTGAGCCGTGCCTCCGGCTGGCTGGCACACCTCCACCGGGAAGCCGAGCGAGTCGCGCGTCTGCGCCGCCAGCAGGTGCGATGCGGCCAGACCGGCGTGCTCGCTCGCTCGGCGGCGGTTGCAGCTCTCGAGGCGGGGCTCTCGTCCGCGCAGCGTCATGGCCGCACCTATTCCGTGGGCTTGATTCGAGCCACCGACTTGGAGGGCCTCGACCACGTTCTGGCGCGCCGCCTGCAGAGCCACTTGGGACGGCTCATCTACGGCCGGTTTCGGCGCGAGGACGTGCGAGGTCGCTGGGACGACGACACGTTCGTGGTGGGCCTCGACGGTACGAGCGCGCGAGCAGTGGTCCAGGTCCTTCGCAGGCTCCAAGAAGAGGTCGGGGCGCAGCGGATGCGGGACCCCGAGGCGCTCGCCTTCCTTCATGCCGCAATCGGGCTTTCGTCGTATCCGCTCGACGGCGATACGAGCCGGGCGCTCATCCTGGCCGCTCACGAACGCTTGCAAACGGCGGTCGAGCGGGACCCCGATGCCTTGGTCTGGCGATAGCTTTGCGGCTCGCGTCGGGCACTCGGAGAGGCTAAGCTTTCAGCATCGAACCTACTTCGCAGACCGGCCTCGTCGAGGCCGATGTAGCAGCGGATATCGAAGTCGCTGATCCGAGCCTCTTGCTCAAGCTGACGGGTCCGGGCGGCTCCAACCTGCGGGTGCTCGAAGCGGAGCTCGGTGCGTCCATGGGCTTGCGCGGATCGACGATTCACGTGCAGGGCCCCAATCGCCAAGTCGAGTTGGTCGAGCGCGTCCTGCACGAGCTGATCGATGCGTTGCAAGTCCGCGAGCTGAGCCCCGTCGAGATGGCCCGCGCCGCCAGGACGCTCAGCGCCCATCCGCAGATCAGGCTGCGCGCATTGCTCGACGACGTCGTGCTCACCACGTCGAGCCGGCGCATCGTGTCGCCAAAGGGCGTTACCCAGCAGAACTACGTCCAAGCGATTCGAAGTCACGACATCGTCTTTGGGATCGGCCCCGCGGGAACGGGCAAGACCTATCTGGCCATGGCCATGGCGGTTCGCGCCCTCCAAGAGCGGCAGGTCAAGCGCATCATCTTGACACGCCCCGCGGTCGAAGCCGGGGAGCGGCTGGGCTTTCTGCCAGGTGATCTCGCCGAGAAGATCAACCCCTACTTGCGTCCTCTCTACGACGCCTTGCACGACATGATGGAGCCCGGCCGTGTGGCTGCGTTGATCGAGCGCGGGACCATCGAGGTCGCGCCGCTGGCGTTCATGCGAGGCCGTACCCTCAACGATAGCTTCGTGGTCCTCGACGAAGCGCAGAACACGACAGCCGAGCAGATGAAGATGTTCCTGACGCGGTTGGGATTCGATTCGAAGACGGTGATCACGGGCGACGTCACGCAGGTCGATCTGCCTGGCGGTGCACGAAGTGGGTTGCGTCATGCAGTGCAGGTGCTCTCGAAGATCGAAGGCATCGAGTTCGTCAACTTCTCGCACGCGGACGTAGTCCGCCATCCATTGGTTCAACGGATCATCCAGGCCTACGATGTTCACGAAACGCGCTCTTCTGACGATGACATCTAAGCGCCGCCTGGTATGCTAGCCGCCACATGAACGACCGAATCTACGACGGCGCCCTGGAACTGATCGGGCATACGCCTTTGGTGCGCCTGTCGCGAATCAGTGGCGGCAAAGGCGCGGAGCTATGTGGCAAGCTCGAGTCGAGCAACGTGGGCGGCTCGGTCAAGGACCGGCCGGCGCTTGCGATGATCCTGGCTGCCGAGCGATCCGGCGAGCTGCGGCCCGGCTCGACCGTCGTAGAGGCCACGAGCGGCAACACGGGCATCAGCCTTGCCATGATCTGCGCGGTACGCGGCTACCAGTGCGTCATCGTCATGCCCGAGGACATGAGCGAGGCGCGCCGGCACCTGTTGAAGTCGTTTGGCGCCGAGGTGGTCTTGACCGGCGCAGAGGACGGCATGGCCGGCGCCGTGGAACAGGCGGAACGCATTTTGGAAACCACGCCCGGGGCGATGATGTGCCGGCAGTTCGAAAACCCCGCCAACCCGCAGATTCATGCAGCGACGACGGCCGAAGAGATCTGGAGCGCCACCGACGGTAAGGTCGACGCGTTCGTGGCCGGCGTGGGGACCGGTGGCACGCTCACCGGCGTCGGCAGCGTCTTCCGGCAGCGCAACCCGGACATTCGACTGGTCGCGGTCGAGCCTCGCGCAAGCGCGGTGCTTTCTGGAGGCAAGCCCGGCCTGCACGGCATCCAGGGTCTCGGTGCGGGCTTCATCCCTGCCGTGCTCGATACCGACATCATCGACGAGGTGATCACGGTGACGGACGTGGCCGCCGAGCGCATGACCAAGCGTCTGGCGCGCGAAGAAGGGCTGTTGGTGGGTCCCTCGGCAGGGGCAAACGTGCACGCTGCCCTCGAGGTGGCGCGCCGGATGAAGCCGGGGCAGCGAGTGGTCACCATCCTTTGCGATGGGGGCGAGCGCTACCTCTGCTGAGCTCCGATGTCCGATCTGGTCAAGGTTTCGCGCGCTTTGTGCCGCGCCGTGTCCAAGCTCGAATTCGCCGAGCCGGTCACGCACGTGTACAACCCCCTCCAATACGCGAGGCGTCCCCACGAGCTCTACCTGAAACGATTCGGCGCCGGCTCCAAGGAAGTCGTTCTGGTCGGCATGAACCCCGGGCCTTATGGCATGGCGCAAACCGGCGTGCCGTTTGGAGACGTGGCGTGCGTTCGCGACTGGATGGGCATCGAAGCGAAAGTGGACCATCCTGAAAAGGAGCATCCCAAGCGGCCCGTGCAGGGCTTTTCGTGCAGCCGCTCGGAGGTGAGTGGCTCGCGGCTTTGGGGCTGGGCGCGCGAGCGCTTCGGCACACCGGAGCGCTTCTTTTCGAGGTTCTTCGTGCTCAACTACTGCCCCTTGCTCTTCCTCGAGGCGAGCGGTCGCAACCGTACGCCGGACAAGCTTTCTGCCGACGAACGCGAGTCCTTGCTGCCCGAGTGCGACGAAGCGCTACGGGCCTCCGTCGGGATGCTCGAGCCGGAGCTGGTGGTGGGAGTCGGAGCCTGGGCGACCAAGCGGGTGCGTGCCGCATTGGGCGACGGACCCGCACGAATCGGGATGTTGCTGCACCCGAGCCCCGCGAGCCCAAAGGCGAATCGCGGCTGGGCAGCGCAGGCGGAGCGCGATCTGCGTCGTTTGCGCGTGTCGTTCTAGGCGCGCGTCGCCCCGGCTTGGGCTATGCTTCCCCGAAGGGGAGCGATGAAGAGAGCCTTCGAAATTGCGGCCGCCACGCTGCTCGTGCTCGGTTGCGGCCACGAGTCTGCCGCCACACAGCAGATTCGAACCGCCGCCGCGGTCGACCTCGACTGCGACGAATCGGTAATCGAGCTGGCGGACGACGGTCCGATGGTGAAACGCGCAAGCGGTTGCGGCCGGACCTTGACTTACATGTATCGATGCAACCCGACCGCAGGCGGCGGCCAGGATTGCCGCTGGAGACCAGTGCGAGACGATCGCAACAAGCTCTACTGACCGCCGTCCGGAATTCTGGAAGGCAGCCTCGCCTCGAGCTCGTCGATGTCCGGGTTGCTAGGGTCGAACTGGCGCGCCCGGTCGATCGCTGTCGCTGCAGCGCCGAAATCCCCCTGCTCCAGCGCTTCGCGAGCGCGTGCGAGCTCATCCTTCGCCGCCTCTTCTCGCTCGTGCGGCGAAAGCGCGCTCGGCCCTGCGTCGGCGCCGGTGCTGGCGTCCCCGATGCCGGCTCCTGCATGCATTCCCGCCTCCTCGCTGGCACCGGCGTCCGAGAGGGTGCCCGCGTCCGTCACGGCGCCCGCATCGATCCGCGAGGTTTCGCAGTTCTGAACCGCGATCCACAGGGCGGCGAGCACGCCCACGATCAACGTCATGACAAATGGCAGGCTCATTCGCCTCGGCCTGGTATGCGGTACTCGCCGTCCGTCATAGGCTTCCCTCAGCGCCGACACAAACGTGCGTGCGCTCGCCCAGCGATCCGCTGGATTCTTCCGCAGCGCCCGCAGGATGACCGAATCGACGGCCGTGGGAATGACCGCGCCCCGGTTCGCTTCGCTCGGCGGGACGGGATCGGCGTTCATCACTTGGTGAGCGACGGCCATCGCTTCGGCGCCCGGAAACGCGCGCTCGCCACACGCAGCCTCGTAGATGACCGCACCGAAAGAAAAGAGGTCGCTTGCCTCGCTGTACTCTCCCTTGCGCAGGGTTTCCGGTGCGGCGTAGCAGGGTGTGCCGAGGAACTGACCCTCCTTGGTGAGATCTGCGTTTGGAATCCGCGCGATGCCGAAGTCGGCCAGCTTGACCTGTCCGTTGTCGGTGATCAGCAGGTTTTCGGGCTTGAGGTCGCGATGGATCACACCGGCGACGTGCGCGGTTGCGAGCGCATCGGCGACCTGTCGTGCGAGCTCCAATAACCGCTCCCGAGGGAGCGGTCCCTTCTTCTTGAGCTCTTCCTTGAGCGTGCGTCCTCGCACGTACTCGAAGACCAAGTACGGGCCGACCCGCGGGTCATCTCCGACATCGAAAATCTGAACGATGTTGGGATGATGCAAGCGCGCGGCCGCGCGAGCCTCGTTTTGGAATCGACTGAGGAAGACCTCGCGCATTTCCACGTCGAGCACGAGGTCACGCAGCGTTTTGATCGCGACCGGTCGATCCAGGTCCGCATCGTGCGCCAGGTAGACGTTGCCCATCGAACCGGACCCGATGAGCCGTTCGATTCGGTAGCGGCCGATCCGTAGGGGCAATTCTTCCATGGAGCGCGATCTAATGCATGCCAGCGGTCGGGGCTAGAGATGGTGCAATTTCAGGGTGTTCGTTCGGCCCGACGTCGGCCACCCCACGACCATGGCGAAGGCGTCGCCCCGTTTGCAGATCTTTTCGCGAACCAGCAACGAGGTGGCGATTCGCAGCGTCTCGTCGAGTGATTCGGGCGGCACCTCGACTCTCGGAACGACGCCCCACTCGAGCGCGAGCCTTCGCGCCACGCGGACGTCGCTAGTGACAGCCACGATCGGCGCCCTCGGCCGATGCTCTGCGAGCAGGCCGGCCGAACGGCCGTCCTGCGTGAACACGACGACGGCCTTGAGCGGCAAGTGTCTCGTCACCACTGCCGCAGCACGTGCGGCGGCATTCGAAAAAGGCCAATCCTCGTCTCCAACGCTCTGAAGCTCCCCGAACTCCCGAGCGATGTCCTCGATGTAGTCGGATTCGACCTCTCGAATGATCGTGTCCATCATCTGCAGCGACTGCACCGGGTAGCGTCCGGCAGCGGTTTCGCCGCTGAGCATGACCGCGTCGGTTCCGTCCATCACCGCGTTGGCGACGTCGGCGGCCTCGGCGCGGGTGGGCCGCGGGTTGCGAATCATCGAATCGAGCATCTGGGTGGCGGTGATGACGACCTTGCCGCGTGCGTTCGTCTCCCGAATGATTCGCTTCTGCATCAAGGGTACTTTCTCGGCCCCGAGCTCGACGCCGAGGTCGCCGCGCGCGATCATGATCCCATCTGAGGCATCCAGAATCTCCGGAAGCCGGAGGACCGCCTCCGGTCGCTCGATTTTCGCGATGATCGGGACGTCGCCCGCCAAGGCCTTGGCCTGGTGGACGTCGGATGCGGACCGGACGAACGAAAGCGCGATGTAGTCGACACCCAGCTCGGAGACTGCGAACTCGAGATCCTCCCGATCCTTGTCGCCGAGCGCCGGGGCGCTGATGGACACGCCGGGCAGGTTGAGCCCCTTGTGGTCGGACAAGATCCCCCCGTCTTCGACGATGGTGTGAACGGTGTTGCCCTCGATGGATTCGACCCGGAGCCGTATGAGGCCGTCATCGAGCGCCACCCGGTCGCCCGGTTTGACGTCGGCGGGCAGCGAGCCGTACGTCACGGAAACGATCTTTCGGGTTCCTTCGACTTCCTCGGTCGTGAGCGCAAAACGGTCGCCTTGCTCGAGCTTGACGGGACCTTCCGAAAACACGCCGATACGCATCTTCGGGCCCTGGAGATCAGCCAAGATCGCGAGGGGCACGCGTGCTTCGGATGCGGCCTCGCGAACGAGCGCCGCCACGGCCGCGTGAGAGGCGTGATCGCCATGTGAAAAGTTGAGACGCGCGCAGCTCATGCCTGCCCGGACGAGCTCACCGATCGTGGCTTTCGTGTTGCTGGCAGGCCCCAGCGTGCACACGATCTTGGTGCGTCTCACAGCGAGCTTTTTACCCGGCTTTGACGCCCGCGCCAAGCTACCTGCGACGGTATCGTGGCGACTCCCAGCGGCTGATGTTCGACTTGAAACCGAGGCGCAACACGAAGGTCGCATACAGCGTCCATTGCGTACCATCCAGCGTCGGTTGCGTGTTTCGATACGATGCATCGGCGTTCAGGTATCGAGTGGCGATGCGCAACCACAAGCCCTCTACCGTCGTCAGAGGCCTGTACAGCGGAATCGCGAACCCGAAACCCACACCGAGAGCCGTGCTTTGCTCTCCATCGAGAAGAAAGGCGGGTCCGATCTCGACGAAGATCGATTGCAGAATCAGGTCGGTGAGCTCGTGCCACGTTTGCTTGTACAAGAAGAACAGCGCGGGAAAGAGGGGACGGAGGTCGACGCCCAAAAACAAATGCTGGCCGGAGTCGGGGCCCCACCGGCCCGACAGCACCAAACCCGCGACGTCGGCGATCAAGAACCGGGCCTCGCCGATCACGTTTGGATCGGCTTTGCGTTCGATCCAGGTTGCCCCGCCCCCCGCGCCGAGCGCAAGAGTCAGCCCGCGGTCCCAGCGCCCGTAGAGCCCATCGCCCCTTCGTTGTGCGCTTGCGGATGCGTCCAGCGCGGAAAGGACGAGGACTACGCCGACGATCACGCCTAAGCGGGCGCCCCCTGCCATGATTTCCCCATGCACCGGTCGGCGTGGCGGGTCAAGAGAGAGTGCTTGTAGACTATGGTCATGGGGCGTCCCTTCGGCTTGGGGCTTCGAAGCCAGCTCATGCTCGCGCTCATGGTGGCGTTTGGCGGTGCGTTCGTCTTGCTGAGCTTGGTGACGGCGCGGCTCGACGAAGGCGCGCATGCCGAGGCGCAGCGGGCGCGGGCCGAAGCGCTCGCCGAAACGCTGGCTGCGAGCGTTGGCACGGACGGCACTGCGCTTCGGGAGCCTGCAATCGCCGCCGTGGTCGAAAACGGTTTGGCCGCAAGAGTCGATGTTCGAACGCCGGATGGATCTTCGCGGTCGTGGGGATCGCACCAGGGAGCGCCCGAGGCTACGGTCATCACCGAGGATGGCGCGGAGCTTCGTGTCTGGGCGCCGCCGAACCCGCGCGGCGATGACGCCCGGCGCAACCTATTCATTTTCTACCTCGGGCTCACCGCGGCCACGGTCCTCTTGTTGGCGTACGTGCTTCTGACGTACTTCATCGTGCGGCCCATCGATCGTTTGCGTTTGGCATCGGAGCGGCTCGCGGCCGGCCGACTGCGCACGAGCGTGCCGGTTCAAGGCGCCGCGGAGGTAGCTCGGCTCGCGGCCACGTTCAACGAAATGGCGGCGCAGCTCCGACGAGACCGGGCGGCATTGCAGGAGCGTTTGGCCGAGCTCGAGCAAACGACCGGGGAGCTGACCAGCGCGCAAGAGCAACTGATCCGAAGCGCTCGGCTGGCCGCGGTGGGACGGCTCTCCGCGGGCGTTGCGCACGAGATCGGCAATCCGCTCGCCGCGATCCGTGGCTTGATCGAGCTGCTGGAGGTCGGTGACCTCGATCCCGAAGAGCAGAAGGAATTCATCGGCCGCATCCAGCGCGAGACGGAGCGCATTCATTTCACGATACGCGATCTACTCGACTTCTCTCGAAGCGAGCCCGGCGACAGGGGGCGCATCGAGAGCTCCGCGGATCTATCGGAGGTCCTATCCGACACCGCCAAGCTGCTCGATCGCCAGAGCCGCTTTCGCGAGATCGAGCTCAGCCTGGCGCTCGATGCAGGGCTTCCCCGGGTTCGCGGGGACGGAGAGCGGCTTCGGCAGCTGTTGTTGAACCTGCTGTTCAACGCTGCCGATGCGCTCGGCGGCAAGGGCCGCATCGAGGTTCGCGCTTCGAACGGTGGTGGGATGGTGGATCTCAGGGTTGAAGACGATGGGCCCGGCATCGACGCCGCGATCCTCGATCAGGTGTTCGACCCGTTCGTGACGACGAAGCCGGCGGGCCAAGGCACCGGGCTCGGCCTGGCCGTGTGCCACGCAATCGTCGAGCAGTTGGGCGGCTCGATCGAGGCGGCAAATCGAGATCGCGGCGGCGCGAGCTTTCACGTGCGACTTCCAGCCGCGCTTTGAACAGCCTCTTTCGTCAGTCGGGCTGAAACGCGTGTTCGACCGCCAGGTCCTCGGCAGCCTCGGCATCCGGCACGAGTGGGCGGTGATCTCCGATGGCCTGCCTGATCGCTACGGCCTGGCGCCGCGTCGCGCCCGCTTCGATCAGAGCTTCCTCCGTTGCCGAGAGGACCGCTGCGAGCGAGCCGAGGCTCGCGAGGAGCTTGTTCCGGGTCTTGGGTCCAATCCCCGGGACCCCGTCGAGCTCACTGCGCAGCCGCTTCTTGCGCCCGACCTTCTTGCGGAGCGCGTTCGACGCACGGTGCGTCTCGTCACGCGCCAACAAGAGGAGCGACAGCGCGGAGGTGGAACGGACCGGAATCGGGTTTTTCTGACCGGGCCGAAAGACGCGCTCGCCCTCTTCTTGCCCGGAAGCGGTGATTCTCGGCTTGGCCACGGAGGCGACCTCGAGGTCCGTGACGCCCACGTCCTCGCAAGCGCGAACGGCGACGCCGAGCTGACCCTTGCCTCCGTCCACGACCAACAAGTCGGGAAGCTCCCAGCCCTCCTCGCCCCGGTGGCCTCGGCGCAAGCGACGCGCCAACACCTCGTACATCGCAGCATAGTCGTCGCCGCCGCTCACCTGCTTGACCCGAAAGCTCCGGTATCGCTCTTTGGCGAGCACGCCGTCCTCGAGCGCCACGAAGACCGCCACGGTTTCTTCGCCGCCGATGTGCGAGATGTCCACGCATTCGATGCGGCGTGGCAGCACCGACAATCGAAGCTGCGCTTGCAGCGCTTCCAGCCGAGCATCCACGTCTTCGCGCGCCCGTTCCTTCTCGTTGAACGCATGCGCCGCATTCTCCCGCGCGAGATCGAGGAGCTTGACCTTGGCCCCGCGTCGTGGTCGCACGATGCTTACGCGCCGCTTTCGGTTCTCGCTGAGAAGCTCTTCCAGTGCCTCGCTCATTTCGATCGGGATGGGCACGAGGATCTCGTCGGGCATCTCGGCTCGCTCGGCATAGTGCTGACGAATGAAGTCCCCGAGCATCTCGTCGTTCGGTACGGCGACCCGGCGAAGCGGCATCGTTCTCACCGCGAACAATCGCCCTCCGCGCAAGCTCAGGAACGCGATTTCCACTTGGTCTCCTTGCCGGTGGAAGCCGATCACGTCCTGGTCCGACTTCTGCACGCCGGCCACGCGTTGTTCCTCGCGGGCGCGTTCGACGGCTCGAAGCTGATCGCGGTAGCGGGCCGCCCGCTCGTACTCGAGGTCCTCCGAGGCCGCCTTCATCCGGTTTTCGAGGTCGCGCACGAGCTCGTCGTGCCGCCCCTCGAGAAACCTCGCAACGTCGCCGACCTGGATCCGATACTCCTCCTCGTCCACGTCCAACACGCAGGGGGCCGGACAGCGCTTGATCTGATGCTGCAAGCACGGGCGCGACCGAAGCCGAAACTCGGTATCCGTGCATGTTCGAAGCTGGAAATGGCGGTTCACCAGCCGAAGGGTCTGACGCGCGGCCGTCGCGGAATGATAGGGCCCGAAGTATTGAGCCCCATCGGGCTTCGGCCGCCGCACCACTTCGAGCCTCGGCCACGGCTTCTTGGTGTCGAGCCGCAGCGACAAGTACTCCTTGTCGTCTCGAAGCTTCACGTTGTACTTGGGCTGATGCGACTTGATCAGCTGGTTCTCGAGGAGGGCAGCCTCCTTGTCGGTGTGCGTGACGAACGTTTCGATGTCCGCGAGCTCTCGCTCGAGCCGACTCACGAACGCGCGCAAGTCACTCGAGCCCGGCTGAAAGTAGCTGCGGACACGGCTTCTCAGGCTTCGCGCCTTGCCGACGTAGAGCACCTTGCCGCGCTCACCACGGAATACGTACACGCCGGGCGATGCGGGCAAGGTCTCGAGCTTTCGCTGTACCGCTTCGGCAATCACCTTCAGTCTATACCACTGCTGGCTCCGCCGATCGCGTCGGGCCTCACTTGGTTCGAAGGACGCGCCGATCGGTGACCACTAAATCGACGGGGACGTCGAATGGAAGCTGCGGCACCTCGGAGACCAGCTGAAAATCGTAGGCGACGACACACGCGCAGGCATGTTCGAGACGGGGCAGCAGCCGGTCGTAGTAACCACCGCCATACCCGATCCGATAGCCGCGTGGGTCGACGGCCAGCGCAGGAACCAGAACGAGCTGAACTTCTTCCGGCCGCACGAGCTTTGCATCTGCTGGCGGCTCCGGAACCGAGAACGCGCCCTCGACGAGCTCGGTTCGTGCGTCGACCAGACGCAGCTCGAGATCGTCGTCCACGATGCGCGGCAGGGCCACGCGCTTGCCAGCGGCCCACATGCCTTCGATGAGCGGTCCCAAGAGCACCTCGTTTCCGATCGACGCAAACGCGAGCACCGTGGTCGCGTGCGTGAGCTCATCGAGCTCGAGTAGCCGCCTGACGATCTCGACCGAGCGCGCGTCCCGCGCCGATTGCGGCAGTGTTGCCCGTATGGCCCGCAGTTGCTTGCGTAGCGCCAGCTTGGCGAGTCGACGGATCTCGTTTTCGTCGTGCTCCGGCTGGTCGGCGCTCACGGCTCGATCTGCTGCGCGAGCTCGGCGTCAGCCTGCAGCCTCTGATCGATGCGCCGAATGGCCGCGCCGACCACTTGGCGTGTCTTCATCTCCAGCGTCTCGCGCCTGCGCTCCGATGCTTCGAGGTCCTCGGCGAGACTCAGCGCCACGACCGCGAGCAGCTGCGCTGGCGTAGCCGTACGCGCCGCCTTGGGTCCCAGCGCTTGCACTCGTTCGTTGACGATGTCAGCAAGTCGCTGAAGGTAGGCTTCGTCGGCGTCCGAGGACATACGGTAACGGGCGCCAGCAATTTCGATCTGTACGGTGCGCTTCACGGTTGCAGCGAAGGTAGTCCCCGAGCTCCGCGGGCGTCAAGGTAGGACATTCACGCTCATGTTCCTTTGTTCCGCTGGCGCCGGAATCCCACTACGGGGGTTTATGAGGGACGCATCGAGCGTGTTATGTTGATCACCGGGGGACGAGTAGGGTCATGATCAAGGTTAGCTGCCCGTCATGTAGTGCGTCTTACGAGGTGGACCAGAACCGTCTGCCGAAGGACGGGCTGCGAATGCGCTGTCCGAAGTGCAACCAGAGCTTTCACGTTCATCGCGACGGCTCGACGGCAAAGGCCGGAGCAGGTGCCGCGGCGTCCGTGAGAAAGCCCGCGCAGCGAAAGCCAACGCAAGCGGGAATCGGCCCCGCCTCGCCGCCCGGCCTTCCCGCGGCGGCCAAAAAACCCGTTCCTTCGAAGTCGGCCGATCCGCAGATCGATCTGCCGACTCCGTTGGCCGGCGATGCGCACGATGATTTGCCTATTCCCGGAAAGAGGAAGGGCCCTCTCGGATTCGATTTGTTCGACGACGCCGGCGCAGCGGATCTTCCGGCGCCTAGAGACGAGGCAGCGCCATCCGGCTTCGATCCCTTCGCCGATTTGGATCTTCCCGCGCCGCTCGAGGGGCCGGGCGCCGCCGGTCTGGCGGATCTACCCGCCCCGCGTGGGGGCTCCGCCAACACCGATCTGCCGGCACCGCTTCGCGGCCGCGGCGCTTCCGGCCCCGACCTGCCCGCTCCGAGAGGCGCAGCCCAGGCTCGGTCGATCGATCCGATCGAAGAGGAAGTCGACCTTCCCATGGCGCTCACCGACGCGGAGCTGCCTAAGCCGAAAACGGATTCCAAGCTGCCGAATCCGATTTCGCTCGACTCGGATCTTCCCGTGCCGAGCCGGCAGCAGGATCTGCCCGTGGCGCGTGATGACTTCATGGATCTCGATCTCGATCTCGACGGTCCGGAGCGCGTTCACGGAGGCGGCCCGATCGAGCTGGACCTACCGGAGGGGGACGATCTCGATCTGGACATGGACCTCGAGGAGCCGGTCAAGGCGCCGTCGCCACCGCCTCCGATCGGTCAGCCGTTTGGCGAGGCCAAAAGCCAAGACCGTATCAGCCACGATTCTGCCGACCTCGACCTTCCCGACCTGACCGAAGATGGGGACGAAGTCCATCGCATGCCGAGGCTCGAACGAGCTGAGCCGGTAGCGGCTCCCAAGCGCAAGGCCAAGGCGATTGCGTTCAAACGCCCGCCGTGGCTCATCAAAGCCGCCGCGGCGCTCGGTGCCGCCGGAGTGGTGCTCGGCGCCGGGTTCTACGCCGGCACGACCAAGTACGGGCTGTTCGGCATCCACATGGTGGAGCCTTTCCTTCCTGCCTCGGGCGATGCGGTGGCGGTGGCTCAGGCGATCGAAGAGGCCGAGCAAATCGCCTCGTCGGATACGTTTGCCGACACCCGCCGCGCGCTCGATTCACTCGAAGCCGCGCGTCGAGACGCGGGTCTGAATCGTGCGCTCATCGCGCGGAGCCTCTTGCACGAGTCGTACTACCTGGCTCGCTACGGACAGGATGCTCAACGTGCGGCGGTGGCCGACTCGTTGCGGCTGCATCTGCAGCGGCGGGGTGATGAGGCGCCGCGGATTCACGTGGCCTTGGCTGCGGATGCCTTGCGCAATGCCGACACGGCTACGGCGGAATCCGAAATCGCGCTTGCCGCACAGGAGGACCCGACCGACGCCTACGTCGATCTGGTTTCGGGCGAGATTGCCCTGCGCAAACGGCAAGGGCAGGCGGCGCTCGACGCATTTGGGCGCGGTGCGAAAAAGCACGACAGTGGGCGGGCGCAGTGGGGCCTCGCCCGCGGTCGTCTCGTGCTCGGCAATGGAGACGAGGCCCTGCGGGCTGCGCAGGCCACCCTCGCCCTGAGCCCAAATCATGCGGGCGCGCGCGTTGCCGTGGCCGAGCGGTCGATTGCGGATGGCAATCTCGATGATGCCTACGAAGCTCTGAAAGCGCCGGCCGGTCTCGTGCCGGTCGAAAACGCGACGCTGCAGGTGGCGCGCGGCGACAAGTCGGCGGCGCTCTCGCTCATCGCACGCATCGAGGAGCACCGAGGACGGATGGGCGCCGCTCGGGAAATGTACGACAAGGCGCTCGAGCTCGATAGCGGCAACACAGAGGCGGCGCTTGGCGCGGCGCGACTGGTGCTCTTGGAGCGCGGCTACCAAGACGCCTACGCTCGGTTCCAGACCGTTCTCGGTGCCGAGATCGAGCCTGGCGCACCGATGGACCCGACGGGCAAGCCCAAGGTGATCGTCGCAGCCAAGCTCGGCGCAGCCGAAGCGTTGCTCGCCATGAACAAGGCAGAGGAAGCCAATCGGGTGTTGTCGGACCTCGGGACGCCCGAGCCGGTCAATGCGCGGGTGGAGATGTGGCAGGGCAAGATCGAAGCAGCCCTCGACCGAAGCGACGAAGCGGTTCGCCACTTTCGAAACGCCATCACGCTCGATCCCGGAGCGATCGACGCATATATGGCGTTGGCTCAGCACTACACCGACACCAACCGGCCGACCGAGGCCGTGGCGGTCCTGGTCGAAGCGCAAAAGAACGTGCAGATCACGGCCGGGGTGCGGCGCCTCTTGGGGTGGGCGGAGCTCCAGCGGAACGAGCTCGATGCGGCGATCACCCAGTTCGAGCAGGCCCTCGAAATGGAGCCAAGGGATTCCTCCGCACAGTTCGGCGTGGCGCAAGCGTATCGCCGCAAGTCGAGGCTCGAAGAAGCGGCCGCCGCGCTCGCCAAGGTAGAGGAAATCGACGCCAAGTTCCCCGGGCTCCAGCTCGAGAAGGGCCGGCTCGCCGAAGCGCGAGGGGACCTGCAGGCGGCCATCGCGAGCTACCGCGAGGCATTGGCGCAGACTCCCAACGATGCCGCGCTCAAGTCGCGTCTGGGCGCCTCCCTCGTGCTCAGCGGCGAGCTGAAAGAGGCCGAGGCGCTATTGCGCGAAGTGCTCGAAGCCCAGCGGTATTCCGCCGAGGCCGAGCACTACCTCGGCCGCATTGCGCTCGAGCGGAATCAGCTCGACGAAGCACAGCAGCATTTCCAAAGAGCCTCGCGCCTCGAGCCTCACAGCGGCCTCTATCGGATGTATCTCGCGTGGACGGCGCTCGAATCGAACGAGATGGCCGCCGCGCTCCGAGAGCTCGATGCGGCGCTCGAGCTAGACCCCACCCTCGGCGATGCCTACTGGCTGCGCGCCCGAATTCGCACCCGGGCCGGCATCGTTCGAGACGCCCTGGCCGATTTGCAAAAGGCCCTCGAGCTCAATCCCGACCGGATCGAAGCCTGGGCGGCCATGGCCGAGTGCCACTACCAGCTCGGGCAAACGAAAGAGGCCATCGCGGACCTGCAAAAGGCCGTCGAGGGGCGGCCGGAACGCGGCTACTGGTGGTACAGGCTGGGACGCTTGCAGCTCGACGAAGGCCAGGCCGAGCAAGCGCTGGCATCGCTCAACAAGGCCACCTCCCTCGGCGACAAGGCCCCGGAAAAAAGCGGCTGGTTGGCGGACGCGCATCGCCTGATCGGAGACATCTACTATGCGCGCAAGAAGCGGCGCGACGCAGTGGTCGAGTACGGTCGGTACCTGGAGCTCGCCGCCAGCGACGCCATCGATCGGGCCGACGTCCAGAACAAGCTCCGGCGAATCGGCGAAGGGCTCGACTGAAGCCGCTCAGACCAGCTGGTCGGAGCCAAAGGCGTGCGGCAGCAGCGAGGCGAGCGTGTACTCCGCCCAATCGGCCGCGGCATAGCTGCGGATCACCAGGTTTGGGGCGAGCTCGTGCAGCGACTGCCGACAAATGCCGCAGGGCGGCGTAGGGCCGGGTGCGTCCGAGGCAATGGCAAGCGCCGCAAGCCCGCGCTCTCCTGCGCACACCGCAGCGGCCAAGGCCGCGCGCTCCGCGCAAATCGTGGCGCCGTAACTCGCATTTTCGACGTTGCATCCCACGAGGATGACGCCGGCCTCGGTTCGCAAGGCGGCCCCGACTGCGAACCCCGAATAGGGAGCATAGGCCTTCGCGCGCGCGGCAAAGGCCGCTTTGCGCAATGCTTCCCAGTCGCTCTCATTCATCACAGCGAATCCAGGATACCCGAAAGCAGCGCCCGGAACCTCGACTGAACGCGTCGGGCGGTCTCCTCGACCTCTTGGTGGCTGAGCGGCCCCGAGGACAGGCCCGCGGCGAGGTTCGACACGCACGAGATCCCGAGCACCCGCATCTTCATATGGCGCGCGGCAAGCACTTCGAGCACCGTGCTCATGCCGACCACGTCCGCGCCGAGGGTTCGCAACATGCGCACCTCCGCCGGCGTTTCGTAGGCGGGTCCGAGCAGCCCGGCGTACACGCCGCGCTTGAGCTCGAATCCGAGATCGCCGGCGACCCGGCTTGCAACCTCGATGAGATCGGGGGCGAAGGCTTCGGTCATGTCGACGAAGCGAGTCCCGAGCAGGTCGTCGTTCGGTCCGATCAGGCAGCTGGTTCCGGTGAGGTTCAGTTGATCGGTGATGGCCATGAGGTCGCCAGGCTGGAGCTCGGACGAGATGCCGCCTGCAGCGTTGGTCACGATCAAGGTCTCGGCTCCAAGCCGGCCCATCAGCCGAACGCCAAACGCGACCTCGGCCGCGGAGCGGCCTTCGTAGAGATGTGTCCGGCCCTGCATGACGATGATTTGCTTTCCTGCCTTGCGACCGGTCACGAGATTGCCGGCGTGTCCGGAGACGCTCGAGAGGGGCATGCGCGGGATCTCCGCGTAGGGGATTGCATGCGCATCCTCCAGGGCGTGAGCGTAGTCTCCGAGGCCTGAGCCGAGCACCATCGCGACGTCGGGCTTGCCGGCGCGGCTGCGGACGGCATCGACGGCTTGATCGAGCGCTTCCATCATCGCACCCGCATTGTACGCGACCTCGGCTATAGTGCCCGCCGCGATGAGAAGTCGAGTCGGGATGGCCGGTCTGGCCCTGTTGGCGGCGTGCTCGGGAAGGACCGCGGCCGGCCCCGAGACCGAAACACCGGAAGAGATCGTGGAGACGATCGTCGCGCCGGAGGCGCTCGAGCCTCCGCGGTTGGTGTCGATCGTCCCGCGCTCGACTGCGGTGGAGATTCCCCGAGACTGCGCCAATCCGGTCGAGGAGCGATGCAATGCCCTCGACGATGACTGCGACGGCGTGATCGACGAGGGCTGCGGCTACGGGACCGGTTTCATCCAGGTCACCGCCTCCTGGGACACCGGCTCCGACATCGATCTCTACGTCAAGGGGCCTCTCGGCGACACGCTGAGCTTCCAGCGGCTCTCCACGCCGTCCGGGGGGCGGGTAGATCACTCCGGGCGAGGAGACTGCACCGACATGCCGAACCCGCGAGTCGAGAACGTCCGGTGGGTGGACGAGCGTCCGATCGGCGGAATCTACGAGGTCGAGATCCACTACTGGGGCGAGTGCATCACGGGCGGAGGGCCGACCGAGGTGACGGTATCGGTCGCGGTTGGCCGGGAGATCGCAGGCCAGTATCGCCACAGCCTGCTCCCGGGTGAGCGACTCCGGATCGTTCGTTTCGTGATCCAATGACGGTTCCCCGGGGCTCGTCGTTCCTGTTTTGCCTGGCCGCACAGGGGTGCCTGGTCCTGGCAACATCTGTGTGGGCACGTTCGGGGTGCGCGCCTTCCGCGGTGGTTTTCGGCCTCGGGCTCTCGTTTGCGCCCTACGCCGGTCTGCTCGCCCTCGGGCCCGTCTTCGACAAGCGCACGTTGGACCGGATTGCAGTGCTGGCAGCGCTCCTTTTCGGAGGCGCGTTCGTGCTCGCGCCTCCGGTGATGTCGGACGATCTCTACCGCTACCTATGGGAAGGGCGTCTGTGGCTCGAAGGGCTCAATCCCTACCGGCTGGCCCCCGACGACCCGGCGCTGGCGCATCTGCGCGACGGCTCGTGGGAGCCGATCAACAACAAGGCGCTCGCCAGCATCTATCCGCCTCTCTCGCAGGTCTTGTTCGTGGTGTCGGCTGGGCTCGGAGGCAAGGTCTGGATCGTCAAGGCGTTGGCCCTTGCCGCGCACATCGCGTCTGTCGTCACCGTGGCGCGCATTGCGAGTGGGCCGAGAGCCGCATTGGCGCTCGCGCTCAATCCGCTCTTGTTGAGCGAAGCCGCGCTCAACGGGCACTTCGACATCCTGACCGGCCTCGCGCTGCTCCTTTCCGCTTGGGCAGTGGCCCGGCATCGGATCGTACAGGCGGGGGTCGCCACCTGCGCCGCGGTCGGTCTGAAGGTCGTCGGGCTCGTGTTGCTTCCGCTCTTTTTGCGTGCGCCCAAAGCGCTCGGGGCGATTTCATTGGTCTCCGGGCTGCTGCTTCTGCCGCTGCTGTGGTCTCGTCCGCTCTTCGACGAGGGCTCGGGCCCGGGCCAGTTTGCAACCCGCTGGCGAGGCAACGAGAGCGTCTTCGCGATCGTCGATTGGGTCGCACGTCAGGTTCTTCCCGAGGGCTCCGCTGCGATGTGCTCGCGCGTCGCCGTCGCTGCCGCGTTGATCGTGCTCTGGGGAGTCATCCTGCGGCGCCATCTGCCCCCGCTCGCTGCCAGCCGCGTCGTGCTCTGGGCGGCGCTCCTCTTGTCACCGCAGATTCATCCCTGGTATCTGGCGTGGCTCCTTCCGCTCGAGGTGCTGGCAGGAGGTGTCGCCGGCCTGGTGTGGAGCGCGGCCGTGCTCCTTTCGTATGCGCCGCTCGACCGGTGGGTCAGCGAGCGCGTCTGGGATATGCCCGCTTGGCTGCAGCTCTCGAGCTATGCAATCGTGCTGATCGCGCTGATCCTCGACCCGCGCCGGCCAAAGCTCCGGCCCAGCCCCGGCGCGCGATGAATTTCCGCGCCATTCTGCTATGTTACCTCGGCGTTGGGCCCGGGTCGGCCGGCTGCTCGGTTTTGGCTTGCAGGGAAGGCGCAAGCCCCTAGACTACGCGGCCCCAAACCAGAGGGATTGACGGATTCACCATGTACGCGGTCATTCAAACAGGCGGAAAACAATATCGAGTCGCAGAAGGCGACAGGATTCGCGTCGAAAAGCTGGACGGAGAGGTCGGCTCCAAAGTCGAGTTCACCGACGTCCTGATGGTCGGCGGCGACAAGGTCGCCGTTGGTAAGCCGCACGTGGGCGGAGCCAAGGTTACCGCCGAGATCATCGGGCAGGATCTCGCCAAGAAAATCATCGTCTTCAAGATGAAGCGCCGGAAAGGCTACCGGAACCGTCGCGGTCACCGGCAGCCCTACACCGAGCTGCGCATCGAGAGCGTGAAAGGCTGAGGAAGCGCCATGGCACACAAGAAAGGTCAGGGCTCATCCCGCAACGGCCGCGATTCCAACGCGCAATACCGTGGGGTGAAGGTCACCGGGGGGCAGACGGTTCCCGCAGGCAGCATTTTGGTTCGTCAGGTGGGCCAATCGTTCCAGCCCGGCGCCAACGTCGGCGTCGGCAAGGACTACACGCTTTGGGCCAAAGTTGATGGCATCGTGAAGTTCGAGCGCCGCGGCCGCACCGGCAAACGGGTCAGCGTCTATCCGGCCGACAACTGAGCGACTCCTTGCAGGAGCGGTTCCCGGCGCCGGAGTTCGACTCCCCCTCGGGCAGCGTATTTCCGCCGCCCGTCGGACGTAGGGTCTACTGCAACCGCAACCTCCGGCTCGACCAGGTCAAAGCCGTCGGCTTCGACATGGATTACACGCTCGCGATCTATCGCCAGGCGGAGATGGATCGGTTGAGCATCGAGGCGACGGTCGCCAAGCTCGTGGAGCAGGGGTACCCCGAAGAGCTTCTGTCCATGAAGTACCGGACCGATTTCCCGATTCGGGGGCTGCTCATCGATCGCAAGCTCGGCAACGTCCTCAAGATGGATCGTTACCGGTACGTGAAGACGGCCTATCACGGGTTCCGCAAGCTGACCCGCGACGAGCGGCGGCACGCCTACCACACCCGGCGGCTCCGGCCGGGCACCGGCAGGTATCACTGGGTCGATACCCTCTACTCGCTCTCGGAGGTTGCCGTGTATGCGGCCGTGGTGGAGCACCTCGAAACCCATGGTCGAAGCGTCGACTATGGAAGGCTTTTCAGCGACATCCGGCGCTGCGCCGACCTCTCGCACCAAGACGGCTCCATCCTCGATGTCGTGCTGGAGGACCTCCCCCGCTACGTGGAGCGCGACCCGGAGCTCGGAGTCTTGTTTCACAAGCTGCGTAGCGCTGGGAAGCGCTTGTTCCTCATCACGAACTCCGGTCCACAATACACCGACGCGATGATGTCCTATCTCCTCGACGATGCGCTCGAGGAGTACCCGAGCTGGAGGAACTACCTGGACTACGTCTGCGCCGCATCGAAAAAGCCTGGTTTTTTCACGGGGAAGGCCCCGTTCGTCGATCTCCTGACCGGCTCCGAAACCCGGGACCCGGAGCGCGGCCGCCTCTACACCGGAGGGAACATTGCAGATCTGCAACGCGCGCTGGGTTTTGCCGGCGACGAGGTCCTCTACGTGGGCGACCACATCTACGGCGACGTGCTTCGCGCCAAGAAGGAATCGACCTGGCGAACGGCGATGATCATTCAAGAGATGGATGACGAGCTTCGGGTCCTTCGGGAGCATGCGGTCGGGCTCGAGCGTGCAAGCACCCTCGAGCAGATGCGGGACGCGGTCCAAGACGAGCTGCGCGAGCACCAGGCGCGTCTCAAGCGCGTCGAGCGCAAGCTCGCCGAGCAGGGGTCGGGTCCGGAGCGCGCGTCATGGGAAGCCAAACGGGTTCGCCATCGGCGCTCGATCGATCGATTGCGGGCGCAGCTCAAGGAGGTCGACGCGGAGCGCTCGGCGCTCGATGAAGCTCTGTCCCAGGCGTTTCATCCGTTTTGGGGCTCTCTTTTCAAGGCTGGAAACGAGGTTTCGAGCTTCGGGAACCAAGTCGAGCAGTACGGGTGCATCTACACTTCGCGTGCCACCAACCTCGCGCAGTACTCGCCCATGCACTACTTCCAAAGCCCGAGACATCGGATGCCGCACGAGATCGGCAGCACGCCCGGCGTGTGATCGCGTTTTTTTCTGTTCGCAATCGCTTCCGCTTGTCTATACTGCGCAGCAATCAACCTGCGCGACAACTGACAATGGAGCGTGACATGGCGAAAGCAGCCACCAAGACAAGCAAGAAGCGGGCGTCGAAAAAGTCGTCGTCCAAGAAGTCCTCGAAGAAAGCCGCCAAGAAGGCAGTGCCCAAGAAGGCAGCCAAGAAGCAGGCTTCCGCGCTGAAGAAGAGGGCGCAGAAGGCACGCGCCAAGATCAAAAAGAGCGTGACCAAGGCTCGCAAGGACATCGAGAAAGAGGTTGCGGATTTGAGGAAGAAGGCCGACGAGCTCCGCGCGAAGGCGGCCCAAAGCGCGGCGGCGCAACGGAAGAAGCTCGAAAAGCAGGTCGACTCACTCGAGAAGAAGATTGAGACGATGGCTGAAGAGGCGACCAAGAAGCTGAGGCCGAAGAAGAAGGCCTCCAAGAAGACGTCGGCCAAGAAGACCACGTCGAAGAAGGCGCCCGCGAAGAAGAAGTAGCCCGTCGAGGACCTTGGCGGGGCGTGAGCGTTCACGTTCCCCGCCGGTCCTTGCGGATCGGCGGCTTGCCGTCAGCCGATTCGCTCCATGATCAGCTCGGGTGCGCCCGGCGGGCCGTAGGGCCCCTCGAAGCGTAGAACCGTGTTCGGGGCCTTTGGATCGAACCACAGGTGGTATTTCGGCATGATGGGCTTCGCGAGCCGCGCCATCGTGGAGCCGACGCGGACGAAGTCGTTGAGGTCGGGAAACAGCACCATCTCCAAGGCCCTCGTCGTCCGGCCCCCGAGCTCTAGGTCGGTTTCGCCCTTGGTTTCGACGTACACCCGGGAAACGAAGCGATCGTTGATCCACGAGTAGAAGGCCCGCGTCCGCTCGGCTGCGGGCCAGCCGAGCATCAGAGGCAGCAGGACCTCGGGATAGGTGTTGGGCGCGAGCCCGAGGTCCGCGCCGAAGTCGACTTCCTCTCGACGAACCTGCCTACCCTCGGAGTCCAGCATCCGCCGCATGAGGCGCTCGCTCTGCAGCCCATGCAAGGTCTTTCGCAAGATGAAGCTCTCCTCGATTGCGCCCGAGGCGATGTCGTACCTCGTGGCGAGCTCGATGTGCGCATCGTCGAGGTCGCTGAATCTCAGCGTGCCCTTGGACCCCGGCGCCAAGAGCCGGTTTGAATCGAGGATCGTGTGGAAGGCACGCTTGGGCCGGGGGCGCAGCCGATATTCGACCGTGGTTTCGAAGCCCGGAGGCGGCAGGGGAAGGAATGCGTTGGGGGTCATCGGTTTGTGTCATTCTATGACAGAATCGACCGGCTCGATCTCGCCGGGCCGCCACGTTTCGTCGAACCAGGCCCCGAGCGGCCGATGGAGCCGTAGCATCACGAACCAACCCTTGCCGGGGACGGTCTGGATCCAATTGCGTTCCTGGCCTCGAGGCGGCGCGGGCCCGAAGTAGAGCGTCCTCGATCCGTCCGCGCTGGGCACCACGTCGCGGCTCTCACTGCTCAAGCTTGGGCTCGGCGAACGCGGTGCCTGGAGCATCGAGCGGGTTTGCGGATCGTAGACTACGATCGACCAGAAGCCTTTGGCTGGGATGCGGGGAGGGAGCGTCAAGCGGTACGTCTTTCCTCCATCGAGGTACTTGCCGTTGGCGTCGGTCACAGCCAGCGCATGCGCGAAACCGGCGCCGACCTGGTCGTCCGCCATTCCCGGGCTCCTCATCGCGCTCAGGTAGAAGAACATCGCACGGACATCGAGCAGGCGTACGCCATTTCGCAGATGCTCGCCGCCGGCGGCTTGCAAGGCGTACCAGGCCGAGCCTTCGTAGAGGTACGCCGCGTCGTTGCGGTGGCGAAACGCGATAGCGCGCGCAGTGCCATTCGCAACGGCGGCCGCTTCGACCAAAATTGCCTTCATGCGCGGATCCGGCGCAAACGGCTTTCCCTTCTCGATCCCGATCGATGCCAGCAAACCGAGGATCTCGGGTCCGAATGCCGCTCGAGGCTCTTCTTGGATCATCGTGTCGACGTCCTCGTAATAGCGGAAGTCGCTCGGGAAAATTGTCTGCAGGGATTTTCCGGAGAGACTTAGGAAGCGCATCGGGTCCTCGTCTTCTTCCTGGTCTTCGACGGGTTCCTCTTCCGTCGTCTCCGTGGCGCTCTGCTCCGCGTCGAGGCCGAGATCCTCGAGGAGCGGCACATCGAAGGGGTAGATGCGGATCCGCTCCTTTAGGGCGCCGACCGCCGCGCCTCGGTTGCTTTCAGCCGCAAAGCTGCCCCACATGAGCAGGTTGCCGTAGGTGGGTGACTTGAAGATGAAGTACTGCTCGGAGAGCTGCCCCTGATATTCGGGAGGCGCAAACAAGAATAGGCCCCCGGCTCCCTCGTCCGGACCTGCTTCTCCAAGATCGGCGACACGGCGCCCGAAGAAGTCGACGACGATGCCGACCGTGCTGGGCGGGCTCTGCACGATCATCGCGCCCTTACGAAGATCGAGCCAGGTACCCGCATAGATGCTTTCGGTGTCCCCTGTGAGGAACAGCGAATGAGCATCCATCGGATCGAAGATGGCGACGGTGGCGTTGTCGTCGACTCCCGCGCTCCGAAAGCCCCGCCGCATGGCGACCATCGACGCACCGGAAATCGTGTGGAGAAAGGCATCCACACCGCGGATGAAGTCGAGATGGTCGTAGAGCCGCTTCGCAGTTGGCTCGGTCGGGACGCCGTGCACGAGCTCGAGCACGCCCATCCGCGTCTTCACGCGTTCCGGCGCGCGGAGCGATGCCGGCACCTCGGTCCACAACTTCGGCCGCTTCCGGTCCGGTCTCGCCGGTGGAGCCTCGGTGACGAGCTCGATGTCCCCGGGCCGCCAAGTCCGATCGAACCAAGCCCGGCCGGTGCCGCGAAGGCGCAGCACGGCGTGCCAGCCCTTGCCGGGCACGGTTTGAATCCAATTGGAAGCCTTCTTCTTTGACCGGGGCGGCGTCGGCCCGAAGTAGATCGTAATCGACCCGTCTTGGTTGGGACGCGCATCGCCGCGCGCATCGCTCACGCTCGGAAGGCGCTGATCGGTCTGCAGCATCGATCGGGTCTCGTTGTCGTATACCGTGACCGACCAGAGCTCCTTGCTCGGCACGTCGGGCGGCAAGGTCAGGGCGTAGCTTCGGCTCCCGTCGAGCAGCCGGCCCTTGTCGTCTCGGAACGCGATCACGGCCTGCGATCCGGATTCCGGCTCGCTCGGGCCGAGGGCCGCCGCGTCGATTGCCGCGCAGTAGTGGAACCGCACGCGGGCATCCGTCAAACCCATGCCATCGCGGATGAAGTCGCGGCTGCTTCCGACCAGAGGGGTCTGCCATTGTCGATCTTCGTAGAGGTACGCCTCGGCGTCGCGGGGCGAAAATAGAAGCGCTCGAGCGGTCGCATCGGCGACCGCCGCGGCATCGGCGAGGATCGCCTTCATGCGCGCATCCGGCGCGAACCGCTTTCCTTTCTCGATGCCGATCGACGCGAGGAGGCCCAGGATCTCGGGGTCTTGGCTCTCGGCCGGCTCCTCCTGCACCAAAGTGTCGAGCCGCTCGAAGTAGCTCGCATCGCTTGGGTGAATCGTCTGCAGGGGCAAGCCGGAGATGTCGAGAAACGGATTTGGGGGTGGTCTGCGGGCTTCGGTCAACGGATAGATCTTGAGATATTTCTTGAAGCTGCCGACCGCCGGCTCAGGGCGTCCGTCGATGAGAGGCCCGCGGAGTGCAGCCCAAACGCCGTAGGTGCGCGACCGCACGGCGAACTCGCTTCTCGGAACGTGGCCCGCGTAGCCCGGCGGAACCACCACGTACATCCCGCCGCGCCCTCGATCAGGCCCTGCTTTTCCCGTCTCGATGAGGCGACGACCCCAAGAATCATAGAGCGTGCCCTCGACGTAGGGCGGCGTCTCGACGACGATGGGTCCACCCTTGAGGTCGATCCAGGCGGTCGCATAGACCGCCTCGCTGCTCGGCGTCAGGAACAGCGAGCGGGCATCCATCGTCGATTCGGTCAACAGCACCGTGTAGTTCGGAAGCGCGCCCGCGTCGTACAGCCCCTGTCGCATGGCGACCATCGAAGCGCCGGGAATCGTTTGCAAGAAGGCGCGAGCTGCACGAAGGAAGTCGAGGTGGTCGTAGACTGTGTCCACCGTCTGCTGGTCGGGCAGCCCGTCGAAAAACCGGAGTGTGCCGATGCGTGTCCGCACCGAGTCCGGCGTCAGCACGGACGGCGGTGGCGGGGCATAGGACTCGACGGGCGTCTCGTCGGGGACTTGCGTGCCGGCGCATCCGGCCAGCAGCGAAGCCAGCAGCCACGACGCCACACGGTTCATCGGTGGAGCCAAGGGGGATCGAACCCCTGACCTTCGCACTGCCAGTGCGACGCTCTCCCAGCTGAGCTATGGCCCCGAAAGGGAGCCCGGCTTAGCAACCCTGAGCCCCGGGCGCAAACGACCGCCGGATTTCTTGACGTTTCCCCCCGTCCCAGCGAAACGAAACAGACGATGCGCGCAGCCCTCTTGTGCCTGGCTCTGCTCACTGCGTGCAGCAGCTACGACGACCTGCCGCTACTCGAGGTGGACGAAATCGAGCCCTCGGAGATCGAGCCGGGCGCAACCCTGCACATTCACGGCCGCGGCTTTCCGTTGGGCCGTGCGCCCGAGATCTGGCTCCGCGGCTCGGTCTATCGGCCTGGGGTGGGGAAGGTGAAGGCCGAGGTGCGACTCGCGGGCATCGTGCAGTCGGAGGCGCTCGTGGAGGTCCCGGTCGATGACGCCTTGATCGAGGCCCTCGGGGGACGCGCCACGATGGACGGAGAGCTGCGGATCGGGTTCCGGGCGGCAGACGGCCGTCGCGACGTCTTCGCATCGGAGCGCGCGCGGCTCGACTTCCTGCCCGACACACCCACCCAGCTCCGCGCCCAAAGCATTCGCCAGGAGCGCACCAGCGCGGAGCCGCTCGCTGCGGAAGGTTTCGGGATCGAGCTTTCTAGAGAAGAGCTCGGCACGGTCGGGGTTCGCGTGGTTTCGGTCGCTCCTGGGAGCGTTGCATCCAAGCAGGGGCTGAAGGCCGGGGACATCGTCGTGGGGCTCGACGGCGTTCGCATCTACGGTTGGCGCGACTTCGTCCCCGACCCGAGCACCAGCGAGTCGACGGTATTCGTCGCGCGGGACGGCCTGCGCAGCGTCCACGCGCTGCGATGGCCGCACGAAGCCTCCGAGCCGCCCTTGGATCCAGTTGCCCTGTCGCTTTTCGTTCTTCTCGGCTTGGTGCTCGGCTGGGTCTCCCCGGCCGCGCTCGGAATCCGCGCCCGTCTTTCGAGAGTTGCTCCGTCGACCTGGATCACCCGCCTGAGCCTCACGCTGACGCTAGCCGCGCTGCTCCTGATCGTCTCCTCGCTTCAGTGGGTGACCATGTGGATCGTCGTGCTCGGCGTGTTTGCTGCGCTCTTCAGCCTGGCCGCCAAGGATCGCGCCGGCGCCACGAGCTTCGCCTGGGTCTTGACCTCGACCCTCACCGTGATGTTGCTCGCCCGCACCGCCAGCATCGCGGAGATCGTCGCGGCGCAGAGCCCGGCGGCTCTGAGGTGGTATATCTTCCAGTCGCCGGCTTCGTTTCTCGCCTTTGGCGTCTCGCTTCACGCGGTCGGCACCGTGTGCGCCAGGGCCCGCCTCTCGGGCTCGTTGTACGCGGGCGCGCTGGCCGTGCTTGCCGCGGCCCTGTTCCTAGGGGGCGTGCCGCTCGACGACGCGGCATGGGGCGTCGCGATCCTTTCGGCAAAGGCGGGCGCTGTCCTCGTCGCAGCCCACGCCTTCGAGATCAGCTCGAAGACCGCTGTCACGCTGTCGGCCCTCGGTCTGCTCCTCGCATTGCTGAGCTTCTTCGTCGATCTCGAGACGCTGTTTCCTGCGTGGAGTGCGCTTGCCGTGGGATGCGTCTGTGCGCTCGGTGCACGCGCCATCGTGCCACCTCTACGCCGGGCCTCGGAGCCGGTACCTGTCTAAGCCTTGGTCCCGGGTTAGGCGGCAGCCTGCGCGAGGAAGTCCAGAAGCTGCGCCCGTTGCTGCTCGGAAGGCGAAAGGAATTGCACGCCCGCTTCATAGCCGTGCTCACCCACGGGGTTGCTCCAGCGAATCGAGGCGGCACATTCGAATGGCGACCGATCTGGATCTTCGATGCCGTCTTGCGTCAGGAAGAACGTGACCGTCACCACCTCGCCCGGAGACAGCGGTCGGGCAAACACGATCGCTGCGCCGCCGGCGCTGAGGTTCTTCATTTCGGCGTGGAGGGTCTCGCCCGAGATGGTCAGCTCGCACGAGATCCGAACCGGATAGCGCGCATGCTGTCTTGGCTCTTGAGCCCGGATCACCTCTTCATGATGATCAAGAAGAGGCGGAGAGCAAAATTGCCGGCGCTAGTGAAGCTCGGATCGACGGGCCCGCGAGCGCATCCTGACCTCTTCCGCTTCGGCGCTCAGCTCGCCGTCATCGGGCTGATCCCGAAGCAACTTGGCGTAGATTGCCAGGGATCGCTTGAAATGGCCTTGCTCGGCGAGAATGCGCGCCATGGTCCGCGTGGGAAAAGGCTCCTCGAACGTGCCGGCGCTTCTGGAAAAGACGCCCGCGGGAGGCCAGCTCGACGAGCTGGTCGGGCCGCCATCCTCGCCCTCGACTGCAACCCGGGGCGCGGGCTCCCAAGAGGCAAGGGGCACCGTCTCCGCCGGAGTCTCCGGCTCCACCGCTGTCGCGGACGGCGTCACCGGCGCTGACGCTGTGACAGCCGCTGGCTGTGCGGCTGGTGTGTCTCCAGACGCGGATGCTCCCGCCGACCCCGAAGAGGGCCCTGCCGCAGCCTCTGGCTCCGATGCCCCCGATCCCACCCTGGGCACCGGCACCTCCGAATCGCCGCGCAGCGGCGTATCATGCTCCTCTTCCGGCCGCGGCGTCGCAGCGGCCGTGGTCTGCAGCGCCCACTTCGCAAAGCCGAGCACCTTGCCCAACAGGCCCTCGGGCTGCGATCCGCTGCGGTGGCTTCGAATCGCTTGAATGAGCTGTCCGCGGCTCATCGCGTAGGTGTCGCGGACTCCCAGTCGCTCGGCCTCGTCACGCAGCTCAGGGGTGGTCAGGTTGTAGAGTCGGGTCAGATCCATCGAGCCAGCTCCGGGCTCGACAGTTGTAGCGCGTTCTTGGCCTGGTCGCAGTCCCGAACGATCTGTTGCCGCAGTGCACCGAGCCCATCGAACTTCATCTCACCCCGTAACCGCGCGGCAAAGCCGATTCGCAAGCGCCGGCCGTAGAGGTCCCCGTCGAAACCAAACAGATGCACCTCCACCGCGTGTCCGGCGTCGAAGGTCGGACGGTTGCCGAGGTTTGCGACCCCATGGAGCCGCCCGAGCTCGGCACCGTCGAGCACGCGCGCCACGACCGCGTACACGCCGTCTTTCGGCAATTGAATCGGCTCGACCTCGAGGTTCGCGGTAGGAAACCCGACTTGCCTTCCGCGCCGATCGCCCGGGACCACGCGACCGGTGATTTCGTGAAATCGGGTCATCATCGCGGCTGCATCCTCTACGTTGCCGTCTTCGCTCATGATGCGCCGGATGCGGGTCGAAGACACCGATTCGCCTTGGAACATGACCGGCTCGACGAGCTCGACCGTGAATCCCTCTCGCTCGCCCCAGCTGCGCAGCGTACGGACATTGCCGGAACGCTTGTGACCGAAGTGGAAATCAGGTCCCACCACGACTCCTTTTGCGCGGCAGGCATCGAGCAAAACGCGTTCGACGAACTGGGCCGGGCTGGTCTTGGCAAACGCGCTGTCAAACGGCAGAACCACGACGTCGTCGCAGCCCGCCCCCTTCAGCAGCTCAACGCGCCTCTCGAGGCTGGTGATGAGCAGGGGGGCGCGTTTCGGGGCCAGCACTGCCGTGGGATGGGGGTCGAAGCACATGGCCAGCGTCTCCCAGCCCTGGGCCTCTGCGGTCCGCTTCGCCGCGTCGATGAGAGCCCTGTGGCCCAGATGAACGCCATCGTGGTTACCGGGAGTGACGACGGAGGGGATTTGGCGCATCAGCTCGTAATTACGCGTGGACGTGCGGCTCCTTCACCCCCCTACAGCGGCCTCGGGGACACTTCAACACGAATGCGATCGACGGACACCTTGGTGACGTCGGGCTTTGGGTACGGTATGGTGGAAAACATGGGGAAATCGAAGGGGCGGGCAGGCTTGTCAGACGAGGCTCCTTTTGAGGAAGTCATGGAGCGCCTTCAGGCGGTCGTCGAGCAGCTGGAAGAGGGAGATTTGCCTCTCGAAGAGTCTTTGGCGATGTTTGAAGAGGGGGTTCGCCTATCGCGGGCCGGAGCAAAACGACTGGACGAAGCGGAGCGAAGGGTAGAGGAGCTGCTCGCAGCCGGGGATGAGCTGCAAACGAGCCCTCTCGAAGAAAGCGAAGCGGGGGAGCAATGAGCAAAGTCCTCACGGTACCAACACACTTCAACGACATCGGGGAGCTCTCCGAGGGATTTCTGGATCGCATCGAGCAAGACATCTTGATCCTCTACGGACCGGTTCCCTACGAAGACGGCGCCGAGATCGAATTCGCCGTTCTGTTGGCGGACGGCACTCCGGCGCTGCAAGGCACCGGGATCGTGCGTGCCGCCGTCGATGGCGGCGCGGAGCGCGTTCCGGAGACCCGCTACGACGTCGTCGTCGAGCAGCTGCAATTCGAAGGGCGATACGAGGTCGTGTTCGAGAGATTGATTCTCGCGCGCCAGGCGGTTTCCGATCGGCCGGAGGCCGACGAGGTCATGTCGATTCCGCCAGCCGAGGAGCTCATGTCAGTTCCCCCCGGGGACGACGTCATGTCGTCGGAATTCGAGGACGCCGAGGCCTCAGATGATGCGCCTCCGGACACCGTACCGCCCGAATCCTTTCCCGAGGAAGAGGAAGCGCTGCTGGAGGACCACGAGCTGGACGACGAGCCTGCAACGGTGATCGCGGCAGTCGATCCGGAAGCGATCATGGCCGAGGCCGCCCAAGAATTTGCTCGAGAGGTTGCGCAAGAGGTTGCCCAAGACGACGAAGAGCCCGAGGCCGTCTTCGAGGGAACGCTCAAGCTCGATTCCATGTACGCCTTCGAGCATGGAATCGCCTCTGAGCCGAAGGTTGGCATGCCTGTGCCGATGCCCTCGATGGCCGCGCCTCCGGAAGCGCCGCCTTCGCCGCCCATTCTTCGTCTTGCCGAGCCGCCGCAGGGGTTGACGCGCCCCTCGTTGGCACGGCCGCAAGACGCGCTTTTTGCGACGGACGATGAAGTCAGCGACGTGCACACGACCGGGCTCTTCGCCTACGAAGACGGGCTGCCGATTCCGTCCCGGCCGCCCCTGCCGGACCCAAACCGGCCGCGGCGGACGGCTGCCGTTGAAGCTCTCGACGAGGACGACGTCGAAGACGCATACTCCGATGACGATGAATACGAAGAAGTGCGTCTCAGCGATTTCGCGGGCACTGCCGAAGAGGGCTGACGCGGTATGATCCGCGCGGTTGCCATCGTGGTTTGTGCGCTCGGGCTGCTGATGACCTCCGAGGTCAGGGCAGACACGGTCGTTCACGTCAGAGTCCGCAACGCAGAAAACCAAGCGGTCGACGGCCGGGTGGAGCTGAGCGGGGATGGCGGGCGCTTCACCTGCACAACCAATCAGGGCAGCTGCACGATCCGCTCGGTTCCCGGAGGGCGGTACACCGTCGTATTCAAGCCGAAGAGCGGGAGCGCGACCGCCCCGAAGAAGGTCATGATCCCGCCGGATGGAAGCGCGGACCTGCTCATCGCCGCCAAATAGGTCCCAAGTTGGCCGAGGCCGCGCCTGAAATGGCATCATTTCAGAGGGGGTAGGCGAGCGACATGCGCAGAGGCTGGATACTGCCCTGGCTGGGTGCCGTCGTCGCATTGACGTGCGCGACACGGGCGCATGCCGAGGAGACGCCGGCGTCCCCTGCGGAGGAGCGTCAGGCCAAGCTGGCCGAAACCCAAAACAGCTTCAGCGGTCCGACTGGAGGCATCCGCATCATCGACGCGGGCTCCGGTCCGAAAGGAACGTTTCGGCTCGCGCTGAGCACCGAGTTCTTCGTCATCAGGGACTTCTTCGTTCCGCATGATCGCGCGCACGCATTTGCAGGAAACCTCTCGCTGAGCGTTACGGCCACGAAGTACCTCGAGGTCTTCGCCTCGGCCGAGGTCACGTCCGCCTGGGACGACTCGAACGACCCGTTGTTGATCCAGCGAGTGGCCGACGTGCTCTTGGGACTCAAGGGTTTCTACCGAGCCAAGCCTTGGGTCACGGTCGGGGGGGACGCCAGCATCGTCTTTCCGGGCGGGGTCGGCGACGCCCAAGCGACATTTCGCGCGACGAGCTTTGGCTTTCGCGGGAACGTGCGCTTCGACCTACGGGATCTGAAGCGCCGCGAGGTGCCGCTCATCGCGCGCTTCAACACCCAATACTGGTTCGACAATTCCGCCCAGCTGACAGCAGGAATAGAGGACCAGAGGTACGATGCGCTCGGCGGGGCGGTTCCGCGCGCGATGGAGACGCGCCATCTGTTGACGCCCTTCGAGCGGTACGCGTACCGAGTCAATCGGACCGATCGGGTGCGCATCGCAGCGGGCTTCGAAGCGCCCCTCGAGGCCCGCAACGTGGGCCTGCGCCCCATGCTCGAATGGGAGTGGGATATTCCAGTCGACCGCCAAGGCTTCGATTGTGCCCAAAGCAGCGGCGCCGGCGACGACGGATGCCTCGGCGACGACGGGCTCAGCGCGTTTCCCATGATGCTGACCTTGGGCTTGCGAATCCTTTCACCGCCGTCGGGGCTCGCGTTTGCCGTGGCAGCCGACATCGGTCTAACCGGCACGCGCGATTTCGTGCGGGAGCTCGCACCGACCCCGCCTTACAACGTCATCATCGGCGTGGCGTATGCATTCGACCCTCGGCCCGCGGCGCCCGTTTCGCCTCCTCTCGAGCCGGAGCCCGAGCCCGCTGAGGTGGCGCCGCCGACCGGCCAGGTGCGGGGACGCATCCTCGAGAGCGGCACTGGCAAGCCGGTGGCCGGAGCCGTCGTCAGTGTGGTGGGCGCGGATGCATCCCCGCTGCACACCGATGCAGAAGGACGCTTCGTCACCTTCGATCTCCCGGTGGGCGAAGCTTCGTTCGAGGTTTCGCACCCCGAATACGGCCCTTCGCAGTGCACTGTGATCGTGCCGTCCGACACCGCCTGCACGCTCGACCCCGTGAGCGTCGATGGACAGCTGCGTATCCTAGCCGTCGACGGGAAAGGCAAGCCAGTGCCCCGCATCTCGATCCACGTGCGGGGGCCCTCCGAGCACGTCTTGATCTCCGACGAAGCGGGCAGCGGACGCATCGGTGCGATCGCGCCGGGGTCCTACACCGCCTACGTCGACGATCCTGCCTATCTGATCGCAGTGCGCGACTTCGACATTCGACCGCGCGAAGAGACGGCGGTGGAGCTCCGCATCTTGCCGAGACCTTCCCGACCGCGGGTCGTGATCAAGACGGCCGAGATCAGCCTCCGGCGGCAGATCAGCTTTGCACTGGGCAGCGACGAGATCCTTCCAAACAGCGAGCCGATCCTCATGGAGGTCGCCGACGCCCTCGTGCGAAACCCGGATTTGGAGCTCATCGAGATCCAAGGCCACACCGACAGTCGCGGAGATCTGGAGGTCAACATGCTGCTGTCGCAGAGGCGCGCCGAAGCCGTCCTGCAGTGGCTGGTCGAGCACGGCGTGCAACCCGCGCGCCTGATGGCGAAAGGCTATGGCCCGACTCGGCCGCTCGCGCCGAACATCACCGCGTACAACCGCGCCCGCAACCGGCGCGTTCAGTTCAAGATCATACGCCGCGTGGACGTGACCGCTGTCGCGCCACCATGACCCAGAGCAGGAGCGCGATCAGCGCCGTGGACCAAGGAGGGACGGAAGACGCGCCGGCTGTGCGGTAGGCGCTGCACCCGCCGTTGCTCGGTGCGGCGCCGGGGCCGTCGCAGGCCAACGGGTTGCCGTCTGCATCCGTCTCGCAGTTGAGCAACAGGCCGCCCATCGGTGTCGGATCGCACGAGGTATCCAAGTCGCCAGGCGGATAGATGTCGCAGACCGCGTTGATGTCGTCGAGCGCGAGCGTTCGCTTGTCGACGGAGCTTCGCTCGTTCCTGTAAAACATGGTTGCTTGCACACAAGGGTCATTGGGATCCTCGGGGTCCTCGGGACTGCAATGGCCAATGCCGATGAAATGCCCTGCTTCGTGGGTCACGATGCTCCGCAGGTCTGCTGGGCCGAGGGCACCGGGGTTTCCGGCGGGGCACCCTGTGTCGGGACAATCATCATAGGGACCGCCCGCGTTGAGGCGCGATGCGAGCTGGTCGTTGATCATCATGTCGGCGTCGAGGATCTCGCCGGTCGTCGTGTTGTGCCAGACGATAGTGACCGCAAATGCAAGCGGCTCGTAGGGGGGATCGTCCTCGTCCCTACAGGGATTCTCCCACGGGTCGAGAAACGCGATGGTGTTGACGTTGCCCGTGGTGTTGTACTCGGATCGCTGACAGGTAGATGGCTGCAAGGGCCTGAAGATCACGTTCGGAGGGTTCCCGCTCCCCACCACGCGTGCGTCGCAGTCGACGTTCCGCCAAGCGGCAAACGAGGCGTCTACGGCGGCCTCGATTTCGGCGTAGTCCATGTACACCGAGCCCCGGTAGTCGATTGCGTACGAGAGACACGGGTCCTTCCAGACCAGCGGCGCACCTCGTTCGACGCAGCGCGCTTCGCCGACCTGCGGTTCACCCTGGGTTGTCATTCGGCAGTAGGCCGAAGCGCGCGCGGCCGAGAACCCTGCCACGAGCGCCATCCCGACCGCCACTACGCGAAGCGGGAGTCTACTCACCGGCATCACCTGCGCCCTGCTCTGCCAGGGCGCGAACCCGGGAAAGGAATGCATCGAGCCGCTCGGATTGGGGAAGCGCACCGAGGCTCTTTTCGAGGCGCCCTTGCGCGTTTCGGCGCACGAGCATCAGGCCTTCACGGCTCTGGGTGACCATTTCGATGCCCTGCTCCACGCGGACGCGCATCACGCCTTGCGCCATGCCCACGGGCCGAAAGGCGGTGTACGGGCCGCCGCCCCGGATGAATACCACGACCCGCTCGCCGATGGCGAACGAGGGCTCGCCCTCGACTCGCATGCCGATCTCGCCGATCTGGCCGCCCATGGTTTCGACGATGACCTCCGAATCCCCAACCGCGCCGCCGCCGACGTCTCGCTCGACCTCGATGCGGTGCCAGGTGCCCAAGGTTCCGTCGGAACGCTGGAAAGACTCGGAAAACAGGACCCGGCCGAGCACGATCTGGTCCGCACGCGCGACCAGCTCCTCGAGCTCGAGCCCTTGCACGATGGAGCCCTCGGCCGGGCTCGCCACCACCAGGCCGGCGAGCACGGTTCCCATCAGCCCCGGGAACAGCCTCATTCTAAGCATTTCCTAAACCTGGCGGCCGGAGCACCCCGCGTCAAGCAATCCGTCACACACGATCTCGATTGACAGTTTCTCCAAAATTTTCGTAGATCTCGCCCCATGTCTCAGGACCTGTTGTCTCGCCATCTACGATCGGTGATGGGGGCGTTGTGTGTCATGGCGCTCGGTGGCTGCGACGTCGCGAAGTTCACCGCGGACTCTACGGCCGGCCTTTTTTCTCGCGCGGCCCCAGCGTTCGAGTCCTATTGGGACTACGACCTCGCCGGCGAGGCCGTGCCCGCGACGATCGTCCAGCTCGAGGGCATTTTGCGGGTCGTTCCCGACAACGACGCCATTCTCGCGCAGCTGTCGCAGGCCTACGTCGCGTACGCGTACGGCTGGATCGAGGTGGAAGTCGAGGAGCTCGAGTTCGAAGGCGAGTATACCGAGGCCAACGACCAGCGGCAGCGCGCACGTACCATGTACCTGAGAGCGATGGATCTCACCAGGCACCGCATCCGGCTGTGGCACCCCAACGTCGATGACGCCGTGGGGGGCAGCATCGAGGGACTCGAAGCTTGGCTCCGAGACGAATTCGCCGCCGAGGGCGACGCGGAGATTCTCTTCTGGCACGGGTATGCGTGGGGCTCCTACATCAACACCGCCAAGGACGACATGGAGGCCATCGCAGACCTCGCGTACGCCAAGGCGTTCGTGACGCGCTCGATCGAGCTCGATCCCGATTACTACAACGCCTCCGGGTACACGTTCATGGGTGTGGCCGTTGCATCGGAGATGGCCGGCGACATGGACGAGGCAAAGCTCTATTTCGAAAAAGCGCTTGCCCGCACCGAGGGACGGGCGCTGCAGACGCATGTAAACATGGCGCGCTACTACGCAGTCAAGACGGGGAATCGGGAGCTCTTCGACAAGCTGCTCAACGAAGTCATGGATGCGGATGATCCGCTCCCGGAAGCCCGCTTGGCAAATCGAATGGCCCGAGAGCGGGCAGCCCTTTACATCGAGAACGCAGACCAACTTTTTTAGTGATATCAGCCACTAGGAAAGGTACGCTGCCGAGCTTCGATGAAACTACAGATCACACTGAGCCTCGCAATTGCGTTGGCTGCGTTTGGGATCCCGGGCGGGCTCGCGCACTCCGCGTCCCCGGAGAGCACGACTGAGCTCCGAATTGCGACCCTGGCGCCAAGCGGCTCCTCTTGGATGAAGATCTTCAACGCGTGGAACCTGACCGTCCAAAAGGAGACGAACAACGCCCTGCGGATGCGCTTCTACGCGGGGGGGAGCCAGGGGGACGAGCGCGATTTCGTCCGCAAGATGCGCGCAGGTCAGGTGGATGGCGCCGCGCTCACGAACATCGGCCTTGGCCAGCTCGTCCGTCCCATTTTGGTCCTTTCGGTTCCCGGCGTGTTCAGCGAGTATGACGAGCTCGACCGGGTCCGCACCGAGCTCGGCCAGCGCTTCGAGGAGATGTTCGAAGCCGAGGGTTACAAGCTGCTCGGGTGGGGCGACGTCGGCAAGACGCGTCTCTTTTCGACGGAGCGAATCGAGCGTCCCTCGGATCTGAAGAAGCAGCGCCCTTGGGCGTGGAAGGACGACCTCATCTTCACCGAGTTCCTGAAGGTGGTGGGCGCAAATCCGGTTCGTCTTGGCGTTCCCGAGGTGTACCCTGCGCTTCAGACCGGTATGGTAGACACGCTTCCCGCCTCGGCTCTCGCAGCCGTCTCGCTCCAGTGGTACACGCGACTCAAGTACATGGCGGCGAAGAATAGCGGGATCATCGTGGGCGCAGCGATCATGCGGAAGGACAAGTTCGACGCGCTCACCGACGAGCAGCAGAAGGTCTTGGTCGAGACCGGCGCTCGTGCGCACGCCGCGCTCAACAAGTCCATCCGGCGCGACGACGAAAAGGCCTACCAAACGGTGCTCGAGCGAGGGCTCACCCCGGTCGACACGTCCGAGCACGACGCCGAGTGGAAGGAGGCCGGCAAGCAGGTGCGTGAGCGCCTCGCGGGGCGTGTCTACCCGGAAACCCTACTCGACGAGGTCCTTGCTGCAGCAGGGAAGCAGGAATGAATTTCGTACGAAAGCTCGATCGAAATCTGGCGCGCGGAGAAGCGGCCATCGCGTCGACCGTCCTTTTGTTCATGATCGTGGTCGCCGCCACGCAGGCCACGCTGCGTAATCTCACCAATCTCGACGTCGAATGGGCCAACTTGGTCCTCGAGCGGATGAGCTGGGCGGATTCATTTCTGCAGAAGGGTACCTTGTGGCTGGCGTTCTTTGGAGCGTCTCTGTCGACGTACGAAGAAAGGCACATCGCGATCGACGTGCTACCGAGGCTGGCGCCGCCCCGCGGAAAGCAGCTTCTTCGCGCCATCGTCAATACGTTCGGGTCGGTCACTTGCTTCTACCTCGGCCGCGTCTTCTGGCTGTCGGTTCTCAACAACGCCCAGGAGATCCCCCTCGAATACTCCGTCCTGGGCGCTTCGGACCAAATGATTCACGTCTGCGACGCGCCGCGTGACCTCGTGGTCGATGCGGGGCTGTCGCGACCCGATCTGTTCTGCGCAGTACGAGACGCGCTCGACGTGTTCGGAGCCCAGATGTCGACCCCGGACGTAGCGCTGCAGCTGATCGTGCCGGCGATGTTCATGTTCATGGCGGTTCGTTTCATCAGCCGCGCCATCGCGGCGAGCGTCGTGTTCATCACAAAGCAACACCCCGAGGAAGAAGGAGGGGAGGGCTGACCGATGGATACGCTTTGGATCGTCCTTCTCGTCACCCTCGCCCTGCTCGGCGCACCGCTTTTTGCGATCTTCGGCGCGGCCTCGATGCTGCTCTTCGCTGGGCTCCCCGACACCAGCATCACCGGTGCGGCCAACGACGTCTTCAGCGAGAAGTTCGCAGACTCGCCGCTGCTCGTCACCATTCCGCTGTTCACGTTTGCCGGCTACGTGCTCGCGGAGAGTGGAACGCCGCATCGTCTGGTGAAGCTCTCGCGGGCCTGGCTCGGATGGATGCCGGGCGGTCTGGCGATGGTCTGCTTGATGGCGTCCGCATTCTTCACGACCTTTACGGGGGGCAGCGGGATTACCATCGTAGCCATCGGCGGGCTTCTGTATCCAGCGCTCCTCGCAGACAAATACAAAGAAAACTTCTCTCTCGGCCTGGTGACCACCGGCGGCTCCCTAGGGCTCCTGTTCCCGCCGAGCGTTCCCATGATCATCTACGGTGTCGTTGCCGGCATCATGATCGAGAAGCTGTTCTTGGCGGGTCTCATTCCGGGCATCATCACCGTGGCTGCGCTCGCGACCTACAGCTCGATCACTGGCATCAAGGCCAAGATGCCGCGCACCAAGTTTGACGCGCCCGAGGCTTTGAAGACGCTCTGGGAGGCGAAATGGGAGGCGCTGCTGCCCGTCGCGCTGCTCGGTGGGATGTACAGCGGCTTGATGCGTATTCACGAAGCCGCCGCCTTTACGGCCATCTATACCTTGATCATCGAGGTGTTCGTCTACCGGGACGTGGGCTTCCGTAGAGACCTCCCGCGCATCATTCGAGAGTCGATGACGCTGGTCGGCGCCATCCTCGCGATCCTGGCGACGGCCATCGGCTTCACGGCGTTCCTGATACAAGCTCGCGTTCCCATGATGATCCTCGACGCCATGGAAGGGTTCATCCAGTCGCAGGTGATGTTCCTCATCGCGCTGAACTTGTTCCTCATCGGCGTCGGCATGTTGATGGACATCTTCTCGGCGATCGTGGTCGTGGTTCCGCTCATCGTGCCGATCGCTCAAAGGTTTGGCGTCGACCCGTATCATTTGGGGATCGTGTTCCTCCTCAACCTCGAGATCGGCTACATGACGCCGCCGGTCGGCCTGAACCTTTTCATCTCTAGCTTCCGCTTCAACAAGCCGATTACGCAGCTCTACCGGGCCGTGTTGCCCTTCATAGGCCTGCTGGGCCTGGCTCTCATCATCGTCACGTACATCCCGACGCTTTCCACTTGGATTCCCAGCATGGTGGAAGCCACCGCGGTGGACCTCGATGCGCCGATCGAAGGTGCCGAAGGCGAGGGCGAGGGCGAAGGCGATGCTCCGAAGCTCGATCTCGATCAGCTCGAGGGTGACGACGTCGGCTTCGACCTCGACGACTTGGAAGTCGATGACGAAGCGCTCGACCTCGACACCCTGGAGGGCGAGGAGCCCGCGGAAGAGCTCGAAGACGCCCCAGAGAAGACCGAATAGCCCGGGCGCCGATCCAATCGATCGCTGTCCCCGTGGGGATATCCGCAATGAGGGAGTCCGGCGGCCTCTGGCTAACGCAAAATATTCGTCTTTGATCGAACGCTTTCCATCGGTAGCATCGTGCCCAAGCCATGGAAGGGAGGCGCGGTGGAACCGGACGGCGTCGCGCTCTACAGCCAGATGCTCAAGAGCCGGCGCTTCGAGGAAGCGGTCACGGCCCTTTGGCGCGAAGGACACATCTCGGCGGAGATGCACCTCAACATCGGTGAAGAGGGGATCATCGCCGGTGTGGTCGATCATCTCTCGGAGGGGGACGCCATGGCGCTCGACCATCGTGGAACGGCGCCCCTGGTGATGCGTGGCGTCGATCTGGTGTTGCTTATCAAGGAGCTCATGGGCGAGGAAGATGGGCTTTGCGCAGGGATGGGCGGACACATGCACTTGTTTGTCCCAGAGTTGCTGGCAGCTTCGTCTGGGATCGTCGGGGCTTCAGGTCCAGCAGCTTGCGGGTTCGCGCTGGCCAATCAGCACCTGCGGCCGGGAAAGATTGCAATCGCATTCTTCGGAGAGGCCGCCATGAATCAAGGCATGCTGATGGAGTCCATCAATCTCGCCGCAGCCTGGTCTCTCCCGGTGGTTTTCGTGTGTAAGGACAACGGCATGGCAATCACCACCCCTTCCAGGAAAGTGACGGGTGGTAATCTGTGTACGCGCGCCGAAGGTCTCGGAGCCCAAGCCGTCTCGGTGGACGGGGCCGATGTCGGCGCTGTCTGGCGGGCGGCCGAGAAGGCGGTGGAACGAGCCCGCAAGGGACAGGGACCTACCTTCCTTCACGCGACCTGCCGACGTCCTGAAGGACATTTCCTCGGTGATCCCTTGCTTCGGATCGTCCGCAACCCCGTCGACGAGCTCAAGAGCAAGGTCGGTCCTTTGGTGAGAGCGGCGACGGGTAGTGGCGGCGCTTCAGTGGGAAGGAGGGCGGCTAGCCTCGGCTCGATCATGGACATGCTCGGCCGGGCGGGGAAGATGCGGAAGCTAGGCCGCCACGATCCACTCGAGCGGCAGGCCAAGCGCCTTTCCGGCGCGGAGCGTAGTGGCGTCGATGCCGCCGTCGAGGGCGAAGTCGCTGCGGCGATTCGTGCTGCAACGGAGCGCATGGAGGCTGGGCCATGAGAACCATGACGTTTGCCGACGCGATCGAAGACGTGCTGATGGAGGCGATGACCGCGGACCCCCGGATCATCGTTTTCGGCGAAGACGTGCACGCGATTCGCATGAATCTCTATGCGCGCTTCGGCGAGATGAGAGTGCGTCCGACCCCCATCAGCGAATCGGCGTTTCTCGGCGCGGGGGTCACCGCGGCCATGGGCGGGCTCCGTCCGATCGTCGAAATCATGATGGTCGACTTCATCGCCGTCGCTGTAGATGCACTGGTCAATCACGCGGCGAAGATCGAAGCCTTTTCTGGGGGAAAGTGGAAGGTCCCCATGGTGGTGCGAGTCGCGTGCGGAGGGGGCTACGGTGACGGAGGGCAGCACGAGCAAGCGCTGTGGGGACTCCTCGCGCAGGTGCCTGGGATGAAAGTCGTCGTCCCTTCGAACCCGGCAGACGCCGGGGGGCTGATGCTATCGGCTATCGAAGACGATGGGCCGGTCGTCTTCATGGAGCACAAGCTGCTAGCCGACTACTGGCTCGACTATCTCGCAGACGGGGGGCGTATGAATTTGGACTACGACATACCCGAGGAGGGCGCATTCGGGCCAGTGCCTGATGTCTGGCAGCCGACGCCCATCGGCGAAGCCAAAATCGTGCGGGAAGGTGGCGACCTCACCATGGCTGCCGTCGGAGTCGGGTTGCACCGTTGTCTCGAAGCCGCGGCACGACTGACCGAGCAGGGGATCGAGGCCTCGGTGGTCGATCTACGCACGGTCTCTCCGCTCGACACGGACACGCTGTGCGAATCGGTGTCCAAGACGAGGGGTTTACTGGTGGCGGACGAGGACTACAAGAGCTTCGGGCTGTCGGGCGAGCTTGCGGCGACCCTCATGGAAGCGGGCATACCTGCCCGGTTCGCTCGCGTCTGCGTCGAAGAGACGATTCCCTACGATCGACGCAGAGAGGGACAAGTCCTGCCGAACGTACAGCGCATCGTCGAAGTTGCGCGTCAGCTCGTGGATCCGGGCTCGCTGGTCGCCTGACAAGGATGGGCAGGCTTCTTTTCGATCTTGTCGTAGAGGGCTTGGAGCTCCTCTTCACCCAAGGTCTCGTTCTCGAGCAGTCTCTGGGCGCCCTCCTCGAGCGCAGCTCGTTGCTCACGCAAAATGGTGAGCGCTTTTTTGAATGCCCCATCCACCATCGTTCGCACTGCATTGTCGATCTCTCGCGCGGTGTCGTCGCTATACTCGCGCTCTCGGAACGGACTGGCGACGGAGCCGAGAAATGCCGGTGATTGGCTCTCATACGTGATGTGACCGAGCTCGGGAACCATTGCGTAACGCATCACCATGCTGCGTGCGATGTCCGTCACCTTAGCCAAGTCGTCCGCGGCACCGGTGGACAGGTGCCCGAACACGAGTTGCTCCGCTGCGCGGCCGCCGAGAAGCGCAGCCATCTTTTCTTCGAGCTCCTCGCGGGTCATCAGGAACCGGTCCTCGGTGGGCCGCTGCATCGTGTAGCCGAGGGCGCCGACGCCCCGCGGAATGATCGACACCTTGTGCACCTTGTCGCAGCGCTCGCACATCAGCGCGACGAGGGCGTGGCCCATCTCATGATAAGCCACAATCGTGCGCTCTCTCGGATTGAGCAGTCGATTCTTCTTTTCGAGGCCGGCTACGATCCGCTCGATGGCGGCGGTGAAGTCCTCCATGGAGACGGCATCAGCGTTTCGTCTCGTTGCGACGATTGCGGCTTCGTTGACCAAGTTGGCCAAGTCGGCTCCCGTGAATCCAGGCGTCAGCCCCGCGACCGCTTCGATCTCGACCTCGGAATCAAGCGCCACCTTCTTTGCATGTACCTTCAGGATCTGCGTGCGTCCGGTCCTGTCCGGCCGATCTACGAGCACCTGCCGATCGAACCGTCCCGCACGCAAGAGGGCGGGGTCCAGGATCTCGGGCCGGTTAGTCGCGGCCAAGAGCACGATACCAGTCGACGGATCGAAGCCGTCCATCTCGACCAACAATTGATTGAGCGTTTGCTCCTTCTCGTCCGTCCCGCCGGTGAATGGCGCCGCGTTCCTCGCGCGGCCGAGCGCATCGAGCTCGTCGACGAAGATGATGCAGGGGGCCTGCTGGCGCGCTTGGTCGAAGAGATCGCGGACGCGTGCGGCGCCGACACCGACGAACATCTCGACGAACTCCGAGCCGCTAATTGAGAAGAAGGGAACACCGGCTTCGCCCGCCACGGCTCGCGCAAGGAGCGTCTTTCCGGTCCCAGGCGGCCCGATGAGCAAAATGCCCCTCGGCATGCGCGCGCCCAGCCTGCCGTAGGACTGGGGGTCCTTCAGAAAGGCAACCACCTCCTCGAGCTCCTCCTTTGCCTCGTCGACGCCCGCGACGTCCGAGAAGCTCACGCGGGTGTCGGTCTCCATGTAGACCTTGGCTTTGCTCTTGCCGACCGACATCAGCCCGGCGCCCGGACCCCCCATGGCCGCCATCCGGCGGCTCAAGAAGATCCAAAACCCGAAGAGCAGCAGCAACGGCAAAAGCCATGATGCGAGCGCCTGGATCAGCGGGCTTCGTGGCTCCTTCGAGTACTCGACCCCGTGCCCTTGGAGTGTCTCGGCGAGGTCGTGGTCGACCCGATTGGTCGAAAAACGGACCTTTCCGTCGATCGGCTCGGTCAGCTCGCCGCTGAGGACGTCGTCGGTGACGACGACCTCTTTGACCTTGCCCTGTTCGAGCAAGCGCTCGAACTCGCTGTACGGAATCGTGGCAACGGGCTCCGTGCTTTCCCACACCTGAAGCAACAACGAGCCCGCCACGATGGCGACGAGAAGATACAGAAGACCGAGGCGCGGCCGGCCCTTGGTCCCTTCAGGCTTGCGTTTGTCGTCGGGCATCCTGCCCTGCGCACACTAGTCGGGCGTCACCCCGCGGCAAGCCGTCTGGGGCTCGTCCAATCTTCGATGGGGGCCGACCCTGCCGCGGTCATCGAGTCAGCTCAGTACACGCCGCCATCGTCCATGCCGCCGTCGTCTACGCCGCCATCCATCATGCCGCCCATGCCGCCGGCTCCACCGTCGCCGCCCATGCCGCCGGCTCCGCCATCACCGCCCATGCCGCCCGTACCGCCGGCGCCATCACAGCCCTCGGCGTCGGAGTCGAAGCGCTCGCCATAGCCTGGGCCGTCGCCGCTCTTGTTGTTGCCGGCCTTCACCCACACGCCAACGATGTGCTTGTCGGCGACGCCAATGGTTGCGCAATGACCGTTCAAGTCGTCGAACTTGCGGTGCTTCCCATTAGCGAATTCGAGCACGACGTTGGAGATGTCCTTGCAAGACGAGATGTGGACCTCGCTGCACTCGAACTCGACCTCGATGTAGCCGACCGAGCCGCCGTGCGGGCAGTCCAGCTGAGGATCGCAGCTGCAGTAATGACCGCCGTCGTAGTCGTCGCCGTCCTTGCATTCGTCGTCGTCGTATCGATCGCAGTAGTCATCGCAATAGTCGCGGCAATAGTCGTCGCTGTCATCCCAATCGTCGTCGTGATAGCCGCTCTTGTCATCGTAGTCGTGGCAGTCGTCGTCGTGATAGCCGCTCTTGTCACCGTAGTCGTGGCAGTCGTCGTCGCGATCATCGTCGTCGCAGTAGCCGTCCTTGCAGTCGTCGTCGTCATCCTTGCAGTGGCATTCACAGATCATGCCGCCCATGCCGCCCATGCCGCCGGTACCGCCGTCCATGCCGCCCATGCCGCCCATGCCGCCCATGCCGCCGGTACCGCCGTCCATGCCGCCAGTGCCGCCGTCCATGCCGCCGGATCCGCCCGTACCGCCGGTGCCACCATTGCCGTCGCACTCGGCGTCGGAGTCGAAGCGCTCGCCATAGCCCGGGCCGTCACCCGACGCGTTGTTTCCAGCCTTCACCCAAACGGTGACGATCTCCCGTTCGCCGCCACCGAAGGTGCCGTAGTGGCCCTTCAGCCCGTCGAACTTGTAGTGCTCGCCGTCCGCAAACTCCAAGACGACGTTCGAAAGCTCTTTGCAGGAAACGACGTGCACCTCGTGGCACTCGAACCGAACCGCGATCGGTCCCGTGGGTCCGCCTTGCGGACAGTCGAGCTTGCACTCGTCGTGATAGCCGTCACCGGTCTTCCAATCGGTGCACTCGTCGTAGCTATCGCCCGACTGCGGCATGAGCGAGAGCCCGTCGTTCGACCCCGTACCTTCCTGGCCGGCGGAGGAACAACCCAATAGAGCAACGAGAAACGTGGCGAGAGGGAGTTGAAGTCTGGACATGCAGCCGATATTAGGATCGATTCCGTCCTTCGTGAAGGGCTGCCTGCGATCGTCTTGCGCCTCAGAGAGCTGGAATAGGGTTTGTACTCTCACTCACTCAACCACGCCGTATCAATTCGACCTGGTTGCGCTTCAGACTTCCTCTACCCTTGTACTCTCAAAGACCCGAGATCTCGATCAAGGCGAGAATCACGGCTCCCACACCGTAGTTGAGGTCGTCTTCCAAGGGAACCGATGCGTACCCCTCGAACGTGGACACGTCGGTGGGTCCGGAAATGTCCGTGACGTACGGCCGTCCTTGATCGTCGGTCGCGACCTTACCCTTGACCGCCTCCACCGCGCTTTTCGCCGCGCCGAGCTCTCGCTCTCCAAGGAAGTTGTAACGATATCCCCTCGCCATCCCGTACGCGAAAAGCGCGGTGGCGCTGGTCTCGAGATAGGTCTCGCCAGGTCGGTTCATCACGGTCCACCACATGCCGGAGGGCGCGTCCTGGGTCTCGAGCACGCCCGCGACGTGATCTTCGAACATGCGGCTGGCGACCGGGTCGGATTCGCCGCGCAACAACAGGATCCGCAAGTAGTCTGCCAACGAAGCCGTGACCCAGCCGTTGCCTCGCCCCCAATAGATGTCCGTGTCGAATGGTTCGGACCAGTCATCGGCATGAACCAGAAGCCCGTTGTCGTCCTGAAGCACTTCTTGGAAGATGCCGAGTTGCTCGGACATCAGGGCAAGTGACTCGGCGTCGTCATCGAGCTCGCCATGGCGACTCAGCACCATGCCGAACATGAACAAGCTATCGACCCAAATGGTCAGGTAGATTCTGCCGTAGTGGCTGATGCCGCCATCCTCGGTACGTGGGGCGGTTCGCAGATACTCGAGCACGTCGTCCACGACTTTCCGGTAGCGCGCATCTTCAGAGTCGCGCAGGAGCGCCAACGCGGTGAGCGCCGGCGGGCACGAGTCGCTCCAGAAAAGCCGGTAGCCTTCGGCGATGCGGGAGTCCATATACTCTTGGTAGTAGTCGCGCACTCTCGAGTCGCCGGTCACGCGGTAGAGCTCGGTGAGCGCGAACATCAGAACGCCGGACGTCCAATCCCAGAATTCTTCCGTCGCCGGATGCTCGTCCATGTAGCGATGGGCTATCTGGGTCGCAAGCTCGACCTCCTCGGAGTCGGGGTCATAGGGGGGGTACGTCGCGCCCGATGACTCGTCGGAGCAAGCAGCGCCTTGAAGAGCAACCAAGGCCGCCACCACGGCGACCGCGAAGGGTTTCGTTTTGCATTCCATGTCGAGGCCCTCTCTCAGTCGATGAAGCTGCTCACTTGTCGCGCTCGAGCTTCGAGATCGAGCCGGAGCGATTCGCCCGCATGCTCGAACGAGATCACGCTTCCAGGAAACTCCGCCGAAGCGTAGGGGTTTTCGTATCGAGGGAAGCCATCGACCACGACCTCGGCGCCGTTTTGCGTCAGCGGTCCGTCCCAGCCCATGACGAGCCTTCCTTGGGATGGGGATTCGTAGTCCACGGTCAGCGCAGAGGCATCTGCCGCGAGCGCTGCGCTCGTGATGGCCGCCTTGAATGCATCGAAGCTGCCGTATTCCGATGCGCTTCCGAGCTCACAGATCCAAATGGTCTTCTCGCCGTCGGCGATGATCTCGTACTCGCCGAACTCAGCGTGCTCGGGGTTGAGCCAGGAAGCGTCCGCCGGTGACCAATCGGCGTCGGGGTCCGAGGTCCAAAGGGCCAGATATCCGTCGCCCTTTCGCGCAAAGAACCAGCCGTCTTCCTTGTATGCCTCGTCGAACTTGGCCTTCGACAAGAAGGCATGCGTGAACAGAAGCTGGCTTTCGACATAGAGCCCAACCGCCGTTTCCACGTCGTAGAGGGAAATCACCACGTTCTTGACCTGAATGGCCCTCGGCATCGTGCCGTAGCCGACCCAATAGCGCGGCGTGGGACCGTCCATCTCGTAGTTGGTGGGGTGGGTGGTGAAGGCCGCGGCCTCCATTCCGAGCGTCGCCTGCCAGTTCGACTGCTGGTCTCCGCCGAAGCCCTTGCGCCAGTCCTGCGCGGTGCTCAGCATGTAGCTCGGCGTTCGGTACGTGTAGATGTTGACCTCGGGCCGCATGTTCCGGGTGATGTCCCACTCGAATGCGGCCGCCAGCCCGGCCGCGAGCGCATCGTCCTCCAGGATCTCGCGAAAGGGCTTGAACGGCGCGAAGTCGTCGTGCTCCCACCATTTGTAGGCGTTGAGCATGTCGACGAACAAGTTGATGGTGAGTGGATGCGTATACGCTTCGAGCGTGAGAAAGGTCATCCCGTCTTCGAGGAGCGAGGTGTCGAGCCCCCAGCGTTCGGCTTCTTCGATCTCGATGCTCATGCGTTGCCGGTTTTCGTACTCCTCGCGATCGAAATCCCGGGCCATATCGTAGATCACCTTCGGGAGCCGGTAGCCGTCGCTCAACGCGAGCATCGTCGAGCTCATGTTTCCGGGTCTGAATTCGTTCAAATCGAAAAGCAGCTTGAACGTGGGCCCGGTGTTGTCGCGGGTGCCGCTCATCTTGTCGTCATAGGTGCGCCCGTGGGTGCTTCCGAAGTTGCCCCGGAAGTGATTCGACGCCATGTCCGCGAAGATCAAGTCCAGAACCATCTTCGACAGCTCGACGATCTCTTCGTCCTCGGCGAAGTCGACCAGGGCCACCAATCCGGGGATGTCTTCGTCATAGTAGACGTTCGACAACCACTCACTGAATCCCGCTTCGTAGCGAAGCGTGAGCCACCGCATGATGCGCGGCCTAAAGGTCTGCATCTTCTGAGCGCCGGTTTCACCGCTCGCCGAGAACACCTCGTCGGGATAGAGCTGACCTGCCAGATAGGCGCCCGACGCGAAGAGAATGAAGTGGTTCTCGGTCCAGTACACCATGCTGTCGGTGTCGACGGGGTCGGGCTCGGTCTCGAGCTCTTCGGGCCAGTACTTGAATGCGAGAATGCTTTGCTTGATCTCTTCTAGGAGCTCGGCGCTGAGCAAGCTCGACCCCGAGTACGCGTAGAGCAAGCGGAGGAGGCCCGGGAGCTTGAAGTCCGCCGTGTCGAGTCGATCGTTCATTCGGGCGAGGTCTTCCCGAATCTTGGACTCGTCGGGTGCGACCTCGTTTGCGAGGCGAATGATTTCCGAATAGGTGTTCTGACTCGGGCTTTGTATGGTCGCCTCGAAGAAGGCGCGTTGCCGTTCCACATACGTCGTCGCCGATGGCTCGCCATCCTCGGAGCAGCCGATCCATGCGGTCGCGAGGAGAACAAAGGCCCAAAACGCCAAGTGTCTCATGGTAGGTCCCTCCGCCCGGGCTCGAGACCCCTACGGCGAGCCTACCCCGGGGTCAAGGCGGGCTCGAAAACTGGCGCCTGGCTCGCCCCCGCGGTTGCCAGATGCGTCGCGTTTGACACCCTCCATTTGAGTTGATTTGCTATAAGTATGGAGGACGCGCGTGATCGCGTGCAGCGCATCGGCGGGAGCGGCTGGCGAAGCCTGTCGTGCTTGCTCGTGCTCGGAATGAGCGTCGCGTGTTGGCAGGGATCGGCACGGGCAGAGAGGTCGGGCGCCAGCTCCTGGATCTTGGTGGACACGAAGACGCACACGCTATCCGTCTTCGGCGGAGAGCGGTTGCTGGCGCGGTTCGACAACATTGCGATCGGTCGTGGCGGCTTCTCTCAAGACAGGATGCGCCATGACGGCACCACGCCGCTCGGAACGTTCCACATCGACCGCATCAACGCGCAATCACGCTTTCGTCTTTTCTTCGGCATCGACTATCCGAGACCGGAGCACGCGCAGCGCGCGTTCGACGCGGGGCGAATCGACGCCGAGGACTACCAGCGAATCGTCGCCGCTTTCGAGCGGAGGAAATCACCGCCGCAAGATACGCCGCTCGGCGGGCAACTCGGCATCCACGGGCTTGGTGCCGGAGACCCGCGGATTCACGAGCTAGTCAACTGGACACAGGGTTGTATTGCTCTCACCAACGAGCAAATCAGGCGGCTATCGCAGTGGATTCATGTCGGAATGCGCGTCGAGGTACGCTGATTCGGCCGCGGTTGTCTCCTCGCAATTCGTCGATATACTCCCCCCTCTAGCTTGATCTTGTTCACCCCATTTAATCCAACAAGAGAGGTTGTGAGTTATGCAGAGCAAATCAGTGACTCGACTCTTGGCGGCAAGTCTGTTGGCTTGTGTTGCGGCGTCGACTGGATGCGCGACGTCCGACATCGACGAGCTCCGCGCCGATCTCGCAGACGTGAGGCAGATAGCCAACGACGCCAAGGCGGCCGCGGACGAAGCTAAACAAGATGCCGAGGCGGCTCGCAGCGAGGCAGCCGAAGCCAAGGCGGCGGCTGAGGAGGCAAAGGCGACCGCCGACGAGGCCAAGGCCATGGCCGAGGCAAACGGAACCAAGATCGACCGCATGTTCAAGAAGGCGATGTCGAAGTAAGTCCGCGGACTCCGGGGCACCGCCGCGCCTGCGAATCCTCTCTCAAGGATTCGCGGCGGTGCCTTTCGTCCCGGCACGGCCGATCGGCATGGGGATGCCGTTCCCCAGCTTCAAGGCCGTCTTCAAGGCGCCGTCATCCAAAACGACTCGACGTCGGCTCGATTCGGCCTCGACCACGTCCAGCACGCGCTTCCTCAGGCTCCCCTTGGGTGTTTCCTCCTCGAGCGGAGGATGGATTTCCACGTAGAGCTGATCGCCGAGCCACCCCACCTTGATCGGTTGATTCACGATCGTGACCGGGGTTCCCACCGGCACCAGCGGATAGAGGAACTCGATGTCCTCCGGGTACATGCGCACGCAGCCATGCGTCACGCGCATCCCTACTCCGTATGGCTTGTTCGTGCTGTGGATCAGATAACCTGGAATGCCGAGGCGAAAGGCGAATCTCCCGAGTGGATTGTCCGGCCCGGGAGGAACGACCTCCGGTAACATGTCCCCGTTGCTCGCGTGCTCGGCGATGATCGAGTCCGGAGGGCGCCAACGCGGATTCTCGGTCTTCTCGACGATCCGAGTGCTGACGAGTGGCGTCGACCAGTCCATGCGCCCGATGCTCACCGGAAAGGTGTGCACGAGATCGGGCTGACCGGGGATACGTGGTGGATAGTAGTAGAGGCGCATTTCGGGCACGTTGAGCACCAGACCTCGACGCTCTGCGCGCGGCAGAATGAATGCCGTCGGTAGCGTGACCTCGGCTCCGTCGGCAGGCAGCCAGCGATCGACGGATGGGTTGGCGAGCAGAATTTCCTGTTGGCCGACATCGAACCGGCGGGCGATGTCCAACAGCGTTTCCTCCTGCGAAGCGTAGATGGTGATGATCTCGCCGATGACCTCGTCGAGCGCCGAGGGCCGCGCAAAGCTCTGCGCAAGCGCGGACGGCACGGCCAGCAACGCCAACATCGAGATGGCCTTAGCGAAAGAGTATCTCACGGGAAACCACTTCAGTGCGAGGGACAGGACTCGAGCCTGAGGCCCTAGGGGCACCGGAACCTAAGCGTACGAGGGAGACTCTGCAAACCCCGAATCTGTCGTGCAAAGGCCGATAGTCATCCCCTCGGGCGAGTGTCGTCGTCTGCGCTTGGAAGCCCCACCGTCAGGCGGACTCTCAGTTCGCGGCAGGTCCTTCTGCGATCGCTTCCGGAGCTAGCTCTGGCGCCGAGGAAAACCGCACGTACCCACGGTAGGTGCCGATGAAGATGCTGTTGCGGGGCCCGAAGGAGAAGGTTCCCCAGATGTTATTGAAGACCTTCCGGCCGTAGTCTTTCTTGCCGAGGGTCTTCTTCTTGACGATACCCGAGACGTTGTCGTCGAAGTCTCTGTCTTCGAAGTACGCCTTGATACTGAAGACCGGCCAGCCCGTTCGGAGGTCCAGAGCGGTTAGCTGCCAGTCGTCGTGGGTTGCGGCATCTTCGTCGACGTCTCTGTGATACACGTAGAAGAGCCCATGCGCCGTCGAGAGCTTCGGCGTCGCGGTCTTGCCATCGAAGTGTCCGACTGCGGGCCACCCGTCGACCTTGACGTAGGTATCCTTTTCCAAATCGTAGTCGTAACGCTCGATCCCACCGGCCGTGGGGTTTTCGACGAAGGGATCCACGTAACCATAGGTGTTGCCAACGACCAAAGAGTCCTTGTAAGCGACAACGGAGTTCTCGACCGCTCCCGCCCCCGCTTGGAAGAGAGGAAGCTTGGTCACGAGCGTGCCGTCCGACTGACGAAAGACGTTGAGGTTGACCCGATCCGAAGCGTTGTCGACGATCGCGACGAAACGGTCGTCGACCAAAGTCGGGGTCGTACCGCTACCATTGTTGAGGTGGCCGGGCTTGACCTTACGATCGTTCGCATAGAAGAGGTTCCCTTTCGCGTAGGTCGGTTTCCAGGCCGGATCGAGCTCGATTTGCCGCGTCTCCTCTTTGAAGAACAGCTTGTAGAGGCCGACGTTCGTCACGATGTAGACCCCGTCGGGACCAACCGAAAAGGAGTTCTGAATCTGCTCGAAGGGTTCGTTTTCGATGTGAATCTCACCAAAAATTTGCTTGCCCTCTCGACGAAGCTCGCCGAGGTGTTCGACCAGGGTGCCTTCGGCATCGTACTTTTCGATTTTGGCGATCCAATCCTCCGCTCCGGGCGGCGCGGAGTCAGGGTAATAGTACCGAAGTTTCTCTGCCAATCCGAAACGAATGATGGCCGTCGTGTAGACCGGCGGGCAGATGCCGGAGCCTTCCTCCAGCATGATCATGCCGACGACACCAAACTTCGAGGTAAACCAGATGCGACCATCCGCGTCCGGCATGATCGCCGTGAGGTGGTTCTCCGGGTGTTTCATCGCATCGTCGACCCAGCTGCCCGCTTCGACCTCGCGGGTGAGATCCAGCATGACCATTTTGTCGCGGTCGACACGGCGGTCTCGGATCGGGATTCGAATCACAGTGTTGTCCGCGCCGGGCACGTAGACATCCCCCTTGGCGTCGAGATACGAGTACGCGCCTCCCGAGGTGTCTCGAAACATCGCCATGCGTGCGGATTTCTTGGCGAGCTCGAGGGCCTTACTACCGCGGCCGGGCAGCGCCACATAGTCGAGCACGCGAGCATGTTCGCCGCTGATGTCGACGATGACGAGCGTTGCCGCATCGCGTCCGAACGAGATCGTGATGACGGTCTGGTCGTCGAGGAATGTGTAGAACGGCGCCATGCCGGAGAGCTTCGTTCCCTTTTCGAGCACGTGGAAATACTCGACCTTCGGGTCGCTTGGGATCGGGCCCGGTTCCCTGCTCACGTCGGTTGCAAAGCTATTCTCGTGCATGGTTGCGGCGTAGCGACTCGAAAGCTTCGGGTGCATCCAGTGCTCGGGTGGCGGCAGTGGCTGCGGAAGGGTCTTGCCGTACCGAGAGGTCCACTCGTCCCACCACTGTGTCTCAACCGTGGCGTACTGGCTGGTGTACTTGAAGGACTTGTCTTTGGTCTTGTAGTGATAGCAATCTGCTCCCGCTCCGCCGATTTCTGCCCCCTTCCTCACCTTGCTTTTTGCGCACCCTGCGAGGGCGGTGGTGAGCACAAGCAGTGGAACCAACGCGCGACCGATTCCTTTGGCGAACGAACGCATGAGATCCCTCCCGGACAGATCGCTGTACGTGCCACGAAAACGGAAAGAATGGAAGCTCGGTCATCAAGCTGCAGGAGATTTAGCTCATGACGTGCTTCTGCACGTGGAACCTTCCCGGAACCTTCCCAGGTTGAAGTCGCTCGCTCGAGGCCGCCGCGGAACCTTCCCAGGTTGAAGTCGCTCGCTCGAGGCAGGTGCTGACGGAATCTTCCCAGGTTGAAGTTGCACGCGGAACCTTCCTAGGTTGAAGTTGTAAGCGGCTCGTTTGGCGGCCACAAATCTCGCGTTTCGAGCGCTGCTACCGAGCACGCGCGTGTGCCGCTTGCTCGAGGCAGGTGAGCAAAGCTCGAATGCCTTCGTCAGCGCGCAAGAAGCACTCTTAGGCCCCACGCGCACGCACGCCTCCCGAGAAGCCCCTCCGGCTCAGGGCGGTAGGCGTCCGTTCGCTAGGTCACCGCCTGGGCCCCCGCGTAACGGACCACCCACCAGGTGCCGAGCGGGAACTCGATGCTCAGCTTGCCCTGACGCCACGCCGCGTACGCTTCGCGATACGCTCTTCGAAACGCGCGAAGCCGTTTCAAGACCTCGAGCCACTTTATCCGCGTTAGTGCCGAGAACGTCGGGCTGAGGCCAAAGCGAGATTTCCGGGTCTTGGGCCGGTCGGTAACGCGGGTCTCTCGAACCCGGGCGTCTCCCAGATAGCCCTTTCCCTCTCGGCGATGGGCGGCCCGCAGCTCATGAAGGCGGCTTTGGACCAGGCCGTGGAGCGCATCGAGGTATGCTTCCTTATGCGCAAAGCCCGGTGGCACCGTCCAGTGGAGCTTCGCCGTCTTCGGTGCGCTGTCCTTGAACCACACGGAGGGCCGCTTGGCCTCGAGCGTGCCCCGCGCAAGCGCAGCGCATGTGCTGAGGAGTCCGGGCCAACGGCGCGGCGCGCGTACGAGCCCCGCGCTCACCGGATTGAGAATCGTGTAGGCGACCTTGTCGAGGATTTCGGAGATCCCGGTGAGCTCGACGGCGCTCGTAGGAACATTCGGCTCCCACACCACTTCGTCCCAGCCTCGGAGCCGCTTGATGCACATCGCCAGATTGCGATGGAGGCCCATCAAGAAGTCGGGGAGGACGCCCCGGACGTCGGTCATGACCAGGTGATGGTGATTGCTCATCACACCGAGGGCGTGAACCTCCACACCGTGCTTTTCGGCTGCCCGGGCAAGGCAGTAGATGAATACCTGATTAAGGAGGGGATCAGGACGGAGGAGAAAGCGTCGCCCGAGGCACCGACGGGTCACCAAGTATGTCGTGTTCGGGAGCACCCGCCGAGGTAGTGTCATGCCTCCTATTCGGTCGCGGCCTCGGCAGGTTTCCTTGTTTTCAACCTGGGAGGGAAGGCACATCCTTGTTTTCAACCTGGGAGGGAAGGCACAACCTTGGGAGGGAAGGCACAACCTGGGAGGGAAGGCACATGGGCATCCGGGCACCTGGCGACATTTCGTCGCAGGCCGCGCCGCGCAGCGCGACGCCCGTGCAAATCGACTTCGAAAGCGACGAGAGCGGGAACGCGGCCGTTCCAGCGAAGAAAGGGACTTGTAAGATGCAAGGAGACGGAGTGGAGACGCAGATGGGCGAGCCAAACGCGGTCTGGCGGTGCGTCGCCAGTCGACATAACCAGCTAGTACCGCGCAATTGGGCGTTTACGATGAGCCCGATGGGCTAAGAGACCGGCAAACAAACGCGGTCTGAGCGCTGTGTTTGCATCCCGAACGGGGGGAAACGGCGTGTTCGAGACCGAGCGGATACAGCTATCCAATCGCTCGAGCCCGCAAGGCGAGCGCGGTCAACAAGCCCAGGCGTCGTCGAGCAGCCGAGTCCGTTCTTTCGGGACACGTTGAAAGTAGTTTCGAGGCACCCACAACCGGCGATCGAGCTAACCCCCCGACATCACTTCAGTGCGAGGGACAGGACTCGAACCTGCACGCCCTAAGGACACTGGAACCTAAATCCAGCGCGTCTGCCAATTCCGCCACCCTCGCTTGCGGTGTGATTTCCGACAGTTAGCACGGCGCTGATGTCTTTCAAATCGGCCAATTTCAAATCGGTGACCGCAAGAGTGACCGGAATTCCGGGCCGGGCGTTCAGGACGGCACGCGTTTGCACGGTTGTAAATCGACAGCCGAGCCTCGGCTCTCGGCACCCCGGCGCCGGGCTCCCAGTTGTCATCGCGCCGCCGCCTCGGCATTGACTGAATCGTGGGGGGCATTTACGCCTCAATCATGACGCTCACGGTCCTATCCGCCGCGATATTGGGCGCGATTTCCTGGACCTTTCTGGAGTACGTCATCCATCGCTGGCTCGGGCACGATGCGCGCACGCGGCCCAACCCCTTCGCGGCAGAGCACGTTCGCCATCACAGCGAAGGCAACTACTTCGCCCCGTCCTGGAAGAAGGCCGTGGCCGCCGTCCTCTTCACAGCCATGCTGATCGGGCCGAGCATAGCTCTGGCCGGAGTCGCGGCTGGCTCGTCTTTCGTGGCGGGTCTCATCACGATGTACGTCGCATACGAGGTCGTGCACCGGCGCGATCACACCCATCCTGGCAGCGGCTCGTATATGAAGCTCATCAGGCGGCATCACTTCTACCACCACTTCACCGATCCCCATTTCAACCACGGCGTCACGACTCCCCTCTGGGACTGGGTCTTCGGTACATTGCAACCGCCGGGGCTCATCCGAGTTCCTCCCAAGCTGGCGATGCCGTGGCTCGTCGACCCAAGCACCGGCGACATCCGCCCCGAGCACACCAAACACTACGCTTTGCTCAAGAAGCAAGACTCTTAGCCCGGCTGCGCGCCCGCAGCTCCCCCCGGCAATTCCCAATGCTGCTTCGGTGCTAGCGTGAGCAGGGCTCAACCGCCGAGCGAAAGGAGCGCGGCCATGGACGAAGCCACGATGTATCGCGTCGCCGAGCACACGCTGGACGCATGGAGTCGACAAAACGTGGAGGAGGTGCTTGCCTGCTACACCTCGGATCTCGTGTACGTCGATCCGAACACCCGCGGCCCGGTGGAAGGGGCCGATGCGATGAGGCGTTATCTGACGAGCTTGTTCAGGCAGTGGGAGATGACCTGGCGACTGAAGGAAGCCCATCTCTTTGGCAGCGGAGATGGTTGTGCAGTCCTCTGGGAGGCGGCGTTGAAGCCCGCAGGAGCTGAAAGACAGGCGATCGTCGAGGGGATGGATCTGGTCGTCGTGCGGGGCGAGCTGATCTGTCGGAACGAAGTCTATTTCGACCGCATGTTGCTCGCGCCTCTGATGGGATAGCGGGTCGGAAGTTGGCCGCGCGGCGATCGTGATCGGCTGTGGTGGCCGCACTTTCGTTGCCGGCGCCGACATTCGAATTCAATCAACCTCCCCGCGAGGAGGCGGGCTCGAGGTTGCCATGGACTGCCACTTCCGGACGGCAGCGTGCAGGATTTGCGCGTCGGAGGGTTGTTTGCGCGTGCCTCGGTGGCTGGGTGTAGGGAATTGCGTCGTGAAAACACGATTGGCGGTGCTGGCACGATTGGTGCAGTCCATCATGCAGGAAGGAGAGGGTGATGTACTTCACGCCCAAGAAGACCATCCCTCCGGTCGCGGCTGCTGGGTTGGCGCTCGCCGGATGTGGCGATGACTCACCCGAGCTTCAACTGGCGCTGGATCGGATGCAGAGCATCGATCCTCTGATCACGGCGTTCTGTATGAAGCAAGTGGAATGCTATCCGGGGTACTACACCGATCTCGATGGTTGCCGGGTGTTTTGGCTTTTTTACGCGGATGCCTACATCCAGCTAGCGGACGATTCGGCGGTTTGTTACGAGGCCGGACGGTCCTACTTCGAGTGTGTCACCAACGCCGAGTGTGGATCGGCGTATGCTGATTGCCAGGACGAGTACGCAGCGCTCGAGAGCGCCTGTTACCACGAATCCTACGCCGAGGAGCGGGTGCCGTGAAGACGGTGGCAGAGCTTCTCACGATCGTTCTTGCCGCAGTCGCATTCGCGGCGTGCGGGGGCGAGGGTGGCGACATCGGGGTCATCGATGGATTCTGCGCATATCTAATCGACTGCGGAGAAGAGGAGGATTTCGAAGTCTGTCGACAGTTCCAAATCTCGTCGACAGCGGCCTTGAGCCACGTCTACGGCCAAGCATGTGGGAACGCATGGGTCGACGTGTTGGCGTGCGAGACATCCTTGCCATGCGACGACTTCACAGGGTGCTCCGAGGCGTACGACCAGCTCGATATCGCCTGCGGCTGGGGGGACATGCTCCCTCCGTAAAGGCCCTTACGTTTTCACGGCCGTACAACGGAGACGTAGACCGCCTGGCTGGCGAAGGCCTCGTTGACCTCGAAGATGTCAATGTCATCGATGGTGAGATCGTTCTTCCGGAGGAGCTTCTAGACCGCGGGAAGGGAGCCGATGCCCATGATCGACGGGTCGACGCCGACCATGACGAACGACTTGGCGGTGCTAGATGCGATGTCGCGTGGCGCGCGAACCTGAAAGGGCGTTTGTAGCTACCATCAGCCGGGGCTGGAGTAGCGCTCCCGATAAACTCGCTCGAGGGTGTGCTTGCCCCAGACGAGCACGAAGAACGGCAAGACCACCCAGAAGGCGTTCGCCCAGCCAAATTTGATGTACAGGTTGAGGAAGCTGCCGGTGTCTACGTTGGGCAGGCCGAGGGCGATCTCGCTGACGTAGTAGAGAAGGGTGGGGAAAACCTGTAGCGGCGCCGCGAACATCAAATAGTACACGGGGAGGACGCTCGTCTTGCCCGAGCGGAGCCACGCGACCAGGGCAATTGCGCTCAGGATACCGTTGATGTCGGCCCAACCTTCGATGAAAAAGACCAACCAATTGGGCTCGACGTACCGCATGTCTCCGCCGTCGATGTAGGCCCACCAGGTGTACGCCCAGAGCTCCTCGCGTGCTGCGGCGATGCGTTCGTGCAGCAGCATCCACGGGATCTCCCACAGAAGCGCCGTGAGCGCGTACACGATGACCCAGATGTAGACCATGCGCTCGAGCCGGCGATACGAGCTCTCGCCTCGCAGCGACGGAAAAGGCAGCCATGGCGCGACGAAGAAGCTCGTCATGACGGTGACGTAGATGCACGAGAGCACCCCCGCGGTCGCGGCTCGGTCGGCCCCCAACCCGAAAACCGCATAGGAGCACAACGGAAACGCGCCGAGGAGGATCGCGGCGAGGAAGAACAGCGTGGCCCTGTACTCGTTGCGGAAGGGGCCTAGCGGACGCGCGCTCGATGGAGCGCTTGCGGATGAAGACAGCGATGCGGACGTGAGCTCAGACATGGAAGGCACCTCGTGGTTCTCGGAAGCTCTGAATCTTGCAAATGGGCATCATCGGCTTTGGTGAAAACGACCGGCGAACGCGCGCAGAGGCAGATCCGCGCTGGTCATCAACCCGGGTTTCGCGTCGCAAACCGAGGCAATGGCGTTGAGCGCCGGCATGCCCGTGATGGTCATGCCGATCGAGGCCATGTAGGCGGGGTTGCTCCAGTCCATCTGCCCCGAGTCCATGGCGGGCAAGATCATGTGACGGTTCATGATCTGCGGGTTGCCCCGTATGGCGATCAAGTAGCAGTTCTGCACGTTCCACTTCGGTTGGGTTTTGGGGGTCATCTGCCACTCGAGGTGCACCTCGATCTTTGGCTCGCCCTTTGCCTTTCCGATGTACTTGGCCAGGCTCGCACCGACCGATCCTTTCGGCAGCACCCACCATCCGAGGTCCACCTTCTCGGTGCATGCACCGAGCTGGATCTCGAAATCGACGTCGTCGATTTCGACGCCGCAGCAGTCGGCGATCAGGTGGATCGAGTCGACGAAGACCGTCGCGCCGGCTTTGAACATCTGCGGGATCTCCGGGTCCTCGACCGGACGCCCGTACCCGTGTCGCTTCCAGGTCTCGACCGAACGGTGGCACGAAACGTCGACCGTTTCGGTCACGGTGATGTGATCGATTCGCGAAAGGCCTGCCGTGTTCACGATGGCCAGAATCTGCGCCAGACCCGGGTTCATTCCTGTGCCGTAGAACGTCGCGCCACCGCGCCGACAGGCCGCTTCGATGAGCTCGGTCGCCTTCTTCCCCGAAGAGTGCGTGAAGTTCACGTTCCGTGCGTGTCCGGTGATCCAATCCGAAGTCGTGACGATGTTGATCCCGGCTTCGAGCAGTCGGCAGAAGAGGTCGACGTCGGGCCAAACCCCAAAGAAGGTCACGCAGTCGGGCTTTGCCGCAAGCACGTCCTCGATCCGGTTGGTCGCCTCGATCCCGATCGGCTCGATCCCGACGATCTCCCCCGCATCGCGGCCGACCTTTTCTTTGCTGTAGCAGTACAGGCCCACGAGCTCGAGATCGGGATGTTGAACCGTCTTTCGCACCATCTCGGTGCCGACGTTTCCGGTCGCGAACTGAAAGACCCGAAAGGGCAGTCTCCCGCTACTCATCGCGCGAAAATAGAAGCTCCGTTCTCTTTTTTCAACCATTTCACGCCGGTTCCCCAGGGTGCAGTGGCCGAGGGACAACGTGCTGCGGTTGCCGCTCGCCGCGAGCTTCTCCAGGGACAAACGGACAAACTGGGACACGAAACAGTTGCCACCTGGTCGGCCCTGCCACTGCAAGCACGAGGCCCAGGGCACGAGCTGCCAACGAGCGTTCGAGGCTGGAGCGCAGCTCTGGTGAACGAGCTCGGGACCCAAAGTTGCATGAGGGCGCTGATTCCCCGATTCTGTAAGCGGGTGCAAGCGAGGGGGCGGGGATGAACGACGAGGTGCCAAAGGGCGCGCGCTGTGAGCCGCACGGGCTGGCCTACGACCCAACCGTTCATCCTGGTTGTGTCTTGTGCCGCCGGGAGCAAGCGGAGGCGGAGCAGCAACAAGCCAAGCCGCCGTCCCGCAAGCCAGTGGTGATTGTGCTTTCCGTGTCCGCGCTGGTCCTTGCTCTGTTCGGCGTCGGTGCCTACGGCTATCTGGTGCGACAGCAGGCCGCCATCGAGGCGGACGGCCCCTCCGAGCCCGAGGTTGACCCGGTCGTCACCGCGCTGCCAGGCGTGCCCGACCACCGGGGAACGATCATGCTCGGCCGCAAGGGCACCGACGAGTACGGCTACCCAAACGATCTCCCCGACAAGCTCACACTCCAGAGCCTGCTGCGCGAGAAGCGATTTGAGGAGCTCTCTTCGCACATCGAGTCGTTTCAAGCAGTGTTCGAGCAAGATTTCAAGAAGGAGAAATGGCTTTCGGTTGGGATTGAAGCCTTCGACACCGCGGACCGGCAGATTGGCAAGCTGATCGATCAATGGGTGAAGGCGACACCCGACTCGTTCGCGCCATACCTCGCCCGCGCCGAGCACAAGGCGGCGTTGGCGTGGCACTATCGAGGCACCAACTGGGCGCGTCTCACCTCGAGCAAGCGATTCGCGAAGATGCGCAAGATCCTGGTGCCTGCACTGTCCGACCTCGAGCGCGCGCTCGAGCTGCGCCCCAACTTGACCGAGGCGCGGAGCACGCAGCTCGACATCGTCAAGGGTCTCGGTGCCGACCTCGCCACCAAGGCGGAGATTATGGAGGCGGGGCTCCGGCACTGCCCGTACTGTTTCGGGATCCGCGCGATGTATCTTCAGGCGATCGAGCCCCGGTGGGGCGGATCATACGAGCTGATGGATCGCAAAGCTGCCGATTGGCAGTTCACGGAGCAGAACCCCAGGCTGAGAGAGCTCATGGGCTTCTCCGACGTGGATCGTTGTAGTCTCCTCGTCAGTGAAAAAGAGCCCGAGCAGGCGTTGAGCTACTGCGATCGGGCGCTCGCTCATGGCAAGTACGTCACCTTCCTGTCGACCAAGGCCGCCGCCATGGTGCGCCTGGAACGCTATGACGAGGCGATCGAGCTCTTCAGCCAAGCTCTCGAGATCCTTCCGCAGCGGGTGAGGTCGTTGAACGGCCGCGGCCACGCACTTATGGAAGCTGAGCGGTACGAGGAGGCCACACGCGACCTCGTGCTCGCGACGCGACTCGACGCCGTCAACGCGCAAGCCGGCAACAACCTTCACCACATTCTCGCCAAGCTCGTGCGCATGGCGTACTACCAGGCAGAAGCGGGCGAGGTCGAAGCGGCCATCGCCACGTATGACCGAGTTCTCGCGATGCACCCGCGTTATTCCGACGCGTTTTCCTACCGCGGCCACGCGTACGACAAGAAGGGTGATCTAGCGCAGGCCGAGAAGGACTACCTGAGGGCGATAGAGCTCGACCCGACGAACGTCGATACCTATCGGGGGCTCGACCACGTCCTGTTCAAGCAAAATCGGCTCGACGACATCATCAGACACTGGAATCGCTACCTGAAGCGCAGGCCTCGAGACGCCACCGCACTCTTGGAACGGGGCGGGGCATACTATCGCCAAGGCGAACGCGAGCTTGCCAAGCGAGACGTGACCAAAGCCTGCCGCCTCGGAAACGAGGAAGCATGCGATACGGTGAGGCGCTTCTATCCGTCGCCCTAGCGGCGGCGATGTCCTCGCCGCGCTTGTGTCTCGACGAGCATTCGGATACCTCATGCCAAGTGTGTTGGAAGGACTTTCTGAAGAGCTGCGAAGCAAGCTGAAGCGCCGTGCGCAGCCAAAGTGGACGGAACCCATGCTCGCGACCTTGACGGACGAGCGCTTCTCCGATCCCGACTGGATCTACGAACGAAAGCTCGACGGGGTGCGCTGTCTGGTGTTCAGCAAGAATGGGAAGATTCGCCTGATGTCTCGCAACGAGCGCGAGATGAACGAAACCTGGCCGGACTTGGTCGAGGAGCTCGAGGCAAATCAAGAGAGGAGCTTCATCGCCGATGGCGAGATCGTCGCCTTCGAGGGAAAGAAGACCAGCTTTGCGCGGCTGCAACAGCGCATCGGCGTGGAGGAGGCGAGCAAGGCTCGCAAGACACATGTCCGTGCTTATCTCTATCTTTTCGACCTGCTCTACGTAGATGAGCACGACATCACCAGGCTTCCGCTTCGGGAGCGAAAGCAGCTGCTCAAGGAAACGGTGTCTTTCTCCGATCACGTGCGCTACACGCCACATCGGAACGAAGACGGCGAGGCGTACTTGAAGGAAGCGTGCCGCAAAGGCTGGGAAGGGCTGATTGCGAAGGATGCACGGGCGCCATACGAGCACAAGCGCTCCAGGAAGTGGCTCAAATTCAAGTGCGTGCATCAGCAGGAGCTCGTGATCGGGGGTTTTACCGAACCACAAGGCTCACGGGTCGGGTTTGGAGCACTTTTGACGGGCTACTACGAGGACGGTGAGCTGAGGTACGCTGGGAAGGTGGGTACCGGCTACGACGACGAGCTGCTGAAGAATCTGCGAAAGCGACTCGATCGCCTGGAGCGAGAGACTTCCCCCTTCGACGAGGCGGTGTCGGAAAGAGACGTGCACTGGGTGACGCCCGAGCTGGTAGGCGAGTTCGGCTTTACCGAATGGACCCGCAAGGGGCGGCTTCGGCATCCACGGTTTTTGGGTATTCGCAAAGACAAGAAAGCGAAGGACGTGCATCGCGAGCGGGCCGGAGGTTGATCCATGGCCACACGACGATACGGCCAGTACTCCGTCGAAACCTCGCGAGAGGACAAAGTCCTCTTTCCCAAGAGCTCGATCACCAAAGGTGACTTGATCGAGTACTACGAGCGGATTTCGGATCACATCCTGCCGCACCTCTCGGATCGGCCGCTCGTATTGCAGCGTTTTCCGGACGGCATCGATGAGGAGGGCTTTTACCAGAAACAGGCGAGCGACTACTTTCCAGACTGGATTGCAACCACGCGCGTGAAGGTCGCATCCTCGAGGAGCCACCAAGATCTGGTGGTCTGCAACAACACGGCGACGCTCGTGTACTTGGCAAACCAAGCATGCATCAGCTTTCATCCCTGGCTCTCTCGCACGCATCGCATCGACCATCCCGATCAGCTCGTCGTCGACCTCGACCCGCCGAGCGACGACTTCGAAGAAGCCCGCTCGGCAGCGCTCGATGTCAGAGCGTTGCTAGAGGAGCTCGAGCTGCCCTCCTTTCCAAAGCTCACCGGATCGAAGGGCATTCACATTCACGTTCCACTCGACCGGAGCGACGACTTCGACGAGGTGCGTCGCATCGCGCGCTCGATGATGGAGCTGCTCGCCGATCGCCACTCCGACACGCTCACCACCGAGCAACGCAAGAGCAAGCGAGGAAAGAGGCTTTTTCTGGACGTCGGTCGCAATGCCTACGCGCAGACCGCCGTGGCGCCCTATTCGGTGCGTCCGCGCGAGGGCGCACCGATCGCGGCGCCGGTACGTTGGGAGGAGCTCGAGCAGGCGGGGCTCGACTCGCGGTTCTTCACCATCGGCAACATATTTCGTCGCCTGGGCCAAATCGATGACCCTTGGGAGGGGTGGCGCCGCCGCGCCCGCTCGCTTCGAGCAGCCAAGAAGCGCCTGGAGAAGCTGGCTACGTTGGATCGAGGCGGTTGCCGCTGAGCCTAGGCGCTTTCCAGCCAGCTCAGCGTATGAGGCAAGAAATGCACGAGCCCCTCGAGGACGCCCGCGCTGTAGTTGCCGTTCATTCCGAGGAACCCGCCTTGGGCCAAGTACAGCCGCTCGCGGCAACCGTTGGCCTCGGCGCGCTCCACTGCCGCGTTGCGGACTTCGTCGATGGCGTTCTTCACGAGGACTGCCTGTAATCCACTGGTGAGCGCGGGAAGGTCGTTGCCGCTGTCGCCGGCAAACACGGTTTGTTCGATCCCGAAACCCTTGTTCTTCATCAAGAACTCGATGGCGTGCTTCTTGGTTGCTCGCTTGGGAAGCACGTCGAGCAGACCCACATGCTTCATCTCGTCGATGCTCCAGATCAAGCTGGCTCGGATCCCCTCGGCATCCAAGCGCTCGTTCATCTCGTCGAGCAAGCCTTGGCGCTCGATGTCAGCGGGGGCATAGTAGCTCAGCTTGAAGACGTTCTGCTTCTCTGATTCCTGGAGTCGCAACAGCTCCAAATCGGAAAACATCCGCTGCAGATCATCGTGGTGACATCCTCGCCAATCGACCGCGATTTCCTCGGACCACCGCTCCCATAGATGCCAGCGGCCATCCTCTATTTCATAGATGGTGGTACCCACGTCCCCGATTGCGTAGTCCGGGATGGGCAGCTCGTATTCTTCGAGGGCCTGTATCAGTAGGGCCCGATGGCGGCCCGTCACGTAGGACAGGGTGAGCTCGGGGCGCTCGGCCACGGCGCGCAAGAGCGGCCTTGCTCGCGGGGATTCCGGCTGCGGCCCGTTGGGTATGATGGTCCGATCGAGATCGGAGCAGAGCAACACTTCATTCGTCATGGTGATTGATCCGGAAAGGCCAGCTTGACCGGCACCTTGGACAGGGTCTCGCCGAGCCTTTCGCCCCCCTTGATGCCGAAATCGAGCGTGCGTATCGGGAACGGAATCGTGATGTCGTTTTGGTCGAAGGCCTTCTTCAAACGCATCACGGCGTCGCTCATCGCTTCCAAGTAGTCGGTTTGCTTCTGAAAGCGGATCCAGAAGCACACGACGAAGTTGATCGAGCTATCGCCGAAGTCCTGGAAATAGAGATCCACCTTCTTGTCCTTGTTTCGGTTCTCGATCCCTTCGATGGCTTCGATGGATATCTTGCGCACTTTCTCGAGGTCGTCCCCGTATGAGATGCCGCAGGATAGATCGACGCGGCGTTCCCCGCTGAACGAATGGTTCGTCAACCGGTCCTGGTAGACGTGTTTGTTGGGAATGGTGATCTGCTTGCCATCGAGAGTACGAAGCTCCGTGGTGCGCAGGGTGATCTGCTGGACCGTGCCGAACACGTCGTTCGTCTCGATGAGGTCGCCAACCTTGAATGGGTGCGTCCGATGCAAAGACAACCCCACGCCGGAAATGAAGTTGGCGGCCAGGTCTTGAAAAGCAAAGCCAAGCGCCAGACCGACGATGCCAGCGCCGGCTAGGATCGAGGTGAGCGCTTTGTCGAGATTGAGAATTCCGAGGGCCATCATCAGACCCGTGAAGAGGATGGCGATCCTCAAGAGCGTGACGATGAGACCTTGGATGCTGGGTCTCGTGCGAAGGCGGATCAGCGCGCGCTGGGTGGCCGCCGCCGCTGCAATCGATGTGATCCAGAACAAGACGATCACCAAGAAAGCGACTGCCAGGTTCGGAAGCATCTCGACGAACGTTTCTACCCAGCCCCAGAGCTTTTGGATCAGCTTTTGATACGCGGATTGAAAGTCCATGATATCTCCTTCGCAATCTTCAAATCGTCGCGCGGTTTGCCGCAGATTGATCGGACGGGTGCCTCTCCCAGCACTCAGCCTCCATCTTCATGTGCTTTGCGGACCTGTTTGAGTGTCCGTCCCGAGAGCACGCTCTTCGGCTCCGTGCTGACCGGGTTGCGGCGCGCATCCGCTTGATCGTCCTTCATTTTGACCAGCAGCCAGTTCTTCCGGTCGCCCCGCATCTTGCTGTGTACGAGCGCATAGCCTCCGCGGAGCTTCTTCCCTTCGAGCCAGATCTCCACGGTCCCCTTCTTCAGCGCCTTCTTGATTGGGATTTCGTTCCCGTCGTCGTCCTCGGTGATGTTCTTGTAGGGACCTGCGTCCCATACGAGCACCGTTCCTGCGCCGTATTCGTCCTCCGGTATCACGCCTTCGAAGTCCGCGTAGCTCAGAGGATGGTCCTCGGTAGCGACGGCAAGACGCTTTTCGCGCGGATCCGTCGAGGGGCCCTTCGGCACGGCCCACGACTTGAGCACACCTTCCACCTCGATTCGAAAGTCGTAGTGCAGCGTGGTCGCATCGTGCTGCTGGATCACGAAGATCGGATTCCGATCCTTCTTCAGCTTCGGTGCGTCTTTGCTGCGCCCCGAAGGCTCCGGTGTCCGTCTGAAGTCTCGTCGGCTCTCGTACTCGGACAGAGAGCGAGGTGTCATGGCTCAGCCAACTCCACCGTGCTTGCCTGCCGTCCCTCTCTGCCTTCGCCTTGTGCCAGCACGAATCGCACCACGCTGCCTACGCTCAACGCACCGAACTCGTCATTGAGCACGGCGTTGCGATGAAAGTACACCTTCAAGGCGTCGAGGTCTTCCAAAAAACCGCATCCCGATGCGCCGCTGTGGAAAGAGCGCAGGTGACGATCCTCGCGGACTCGGGCCTGCTGATCATCTTGGTGCTCGCGAGCACCGACCTACACAACCGCATGATGTTCCTCGAAAGCGACGCCCGCGACTAGCATCCGACGCGGACGACGGCAGAAACGCTCGCCTCATCAAGCGCAGTCGGTTGGAGCGCCGCGATGCATGCATTCGTACAGCCGTTCGACGTCTTCGCGATGACAGAGGTCGGTACCTTCCGTCATCACGGCTGCAGCGCCGGCCGCCACGGCCATTTGCGCTGCCTCCATGAGCGAGCGTCCTTGATCGAGCGCGAATACCAGGCCGCCGACCATGCTGTCGCCGGCGCCGACTTTGCTTCGAATTTTGACGGTGGGTGCATTGAGCCGTTCGACCTGATCTGCCGTCACCACGAGCGCGCCACCTTGGCCGAGCGAGACGAGCAAGACTTCCACCTTCTTGCTGTCGATCATTTCTCGTGCTGCATCGACGATCTGATCGTCATTCTCCAGCGCACGGCCCACGACCTCTTCGAGCTCGAGTATGTTGGGCTTGGCTAGATAGACACCCGTATCGAGAGCGCGAGCTAGCGCATCTCTCTTGGTGTCCACGACGACTCGAGCCTCGGAAGGCACGACGCCAATTAGCTCCGCGTACCAATCGAGCAACCCTTCGCCGGGGAGGCTCCCGCTGAACACCACGAACCGGGGCGGCTCGGACCATTCGCCGAGGTGCTTCCTCCAGTCCGCACGCTCCCGCCCGGTCAACTGAGGGCCCGGCATTCCGAAGCGATATTGTTGCTCGCTGGAGTCATCCCGGACGATCAAGTTCTCGCGTGTTGAATCCTCGATGCGCACCGGCTCGTGCGGGACGCCTTCGGCCTCCAGTAGCTGGTGGAGCACATCCCCGGTGCTCCCACCGCAGCTCCAGAGCGCTTTGGGCCGACCTCCGAGCCGTGTGATGACGCGTGCGACGTTGATGCCGCCTCCTCCGGGATAGCGCCGTACGTCCCGCGCGCGCAGCTTTCGATCGGGGACGATACGGTTGACGCGGCACGTCTTATCGATGCAGGGATTCAACGTGATGGTGGCGACGGTCATGGTTCCCTCGAAATCGGCAATCCACGTGCCAGCCTAGCCGAGATGGGGTGCTGTGCCACGGTTGGGGCGTTTTGCCTCGCGGCAACGGCGACACCAGGATCACATCGTTCGGGTGCTAGCGCCCAACCCAAACGGATGAGGCTTCCACACTCGATACATCAGAAGCAACGGTACGACGGTGTAGGGCGCTCCGATGAGGAGGACTAGTGGTATGTTCGTCTGCGCCGCATGCTCGCTAAAGAGCTCCATCAGTATGTACACCACGACCGAGTAGAACATCGCCGCGCCATAGAGCAGCGCCGGCATGCGGATCCAGTTTCGACGCCGAAGGAAGGCGTAGAAGAGGACGAGGTAGAACGAACCGAACACGAATGCGTCGATGCCGAACATGACTCGGATGCTGAGAAGCCGGTCGAGCAACAAAGGGTCGAGGGTCTCCGCATACCAGCGCCACGCTCTCCCGATGGGATCGGTCGCGTTCCGTAGATCGACACCCCAGACGATCCACTGCTCTAAGACCAGCGATGTGAATGCAAAGATGGGGAAAGCCACGATGAAGAGCCGATCCAACGGATGGCGGGTGTCGGTACCCTGCATGACGCGACGCTATCACATCGGGAGTCCTGATGGTTGCACCAGTGGCGGGCTGTCTTCAACATCCGGTCTCATGAGCAGGCGAATCGCCGCTTTCTTCGATCTCGATCGGACGCTCCTCGAAGTGAACAGCGCCGGGCTTTGGGCCAAACACGAGCTCCTGGGAGGCAACATTTCCGCTCGTCAGTTTGCTCGTGTGGTCCTGTGGAATACGCTCTACCATCTTTCCATCATCGACATCGAGGCCGCCTTCCGTGAAGCCGTGGCCCACTACCGGGGGCGTCGCTATCGCGATCTCGAAGAGGAAACACGCCAGTGGTTCGCGAGGGAAGTGGCGCACCGCATTCGCCCTGGCGCTCGGCGGACGCTTCGGGAGCACCGCGAGCAGGGGCACGATCTCGTTCTGCTGACCAGCGCATCGGCGTTCGAAGCACGCGCGGCAGTCGAAACGTGGTCGCTCGACGACTATCTCAGCAACGATTTTCCGACGGACGATGATGGCAGGCTCCTCGGGACCTTCGTGCCGCCGCTCTGCTACGGCGAAGGCAAGGTTCGGCGTGCGCAGGCGTGGGCATCGGAGCGGGAAGTGGACCTCGCGCACTCGTACTTCTATTCCGATTCCTTGACGGACTTCCCCATGCTGCGCGCGGTGGGATATCCACGGGTGGTGAGCCCGGATCCGAGGCTACGGCGCGCAGCCAAACGACTCGGCTGGCCCATTCTGGAGTGGTGAAACAGCGAAGGGCTCGGGTGCTATCCTGCAGCTCATGCGGGCCCTGCTTCTCGACACTCCTGCCCCCATCGAAACGCACCCGCTGCGACTCGACGACCTGCCGGTTCCGGAGCCCGCTACAGACGAGGTGCTCATCGAGGTCCGTGCGTGTGGCGTCTGCCGAACCGACCTGCACGTCGTCGAGGGGGACTTGGAGCCACGGCGCTCACCCGTGATCCCAGGCCATCAGATCGTGGGCACCATCGCGTCTCTTGGCGCCGGCGTAACCGACCGGCGGGTCGGTGAGCGCGTTGGCGTCGCCTGGCTTCACCGAACCTGCGGTTGCTGCTCTTTTTGTACGAGCGGGCGCGAGAATCTCTGTGACGCGCCCGAGCTCACGGGGTGGACGGTTCAGGGCGGATTTGCCGACTACGTCGTCGCGCCGGCGGGCTTCACCTATCCCTTGCCAGAGGGTTTTTCCGATCTTCAAGCGGCGCCCCTGCTGTGCGCCGGCATCATCGGCTATCGCTGCCTGAAGATGGCGGGCATCGCAAGCTGGTCCGGCGCCCGCCTGGGCATCTACGGCTTCGGCGCAGCCGGCCACGTGGCGATCCAAATCGCACGCGCACGCGGGGCCGAGGTCTATGTGTGCACTCGAGATCGCGAGAAGCATCAAGCCCTTGCCGAGGAGCTCGGGGCAGCTTGGACCGGAGGGAGCACCGAAGCTCCCCCCGTCCCGCTCGATGCCGGAATCGTTTTCGCGCCCGCCGGCGAGATCGTTCCTCCGGCGCTCTCGCACCTCGACAAGGGCGGAACCCTCGTATTGGGCGGCATTCACATGAGCCCCATTCCGGAGCTACGCTATGAGCTGCTCTATCCGGAGCGAGTCGTGCGCAGCGTGGCCAACAACACGCGGGAAGATGGTCACGCTTTTCTCCATGAGGCGGCAGAGGTGCCCGTGCGCACGCACGTGGAGACGTTTCCGCTCGAGAGCGGGAATGAAGCGCTGGAGAGACTCAAGCACGATGGGATTCGAGGAGCAGCCGTATTGACTCTTTAAAGACGAACGCCGCGCTCCGAAGAACGCGGCGTTCCGAGCACAGAGCCTGAGCTGCTCTTATTCTGCTGCTTCGGCCATCAACCGCGCCACGACATAGGGATCGATGTTCGCGCAGGGCCGACGATCCTCCAGGTAGCCTTTCCCTTCGAGATCGGTAGCCATCGGAATTCGGATCGAGGCGCCACGGTCGGAGACGCCGTATTTGAACTCCTTGTACGAGGCGGTCTCGTGCGCACCGGTGAGACGGTCCTCGAGACCGGCGCCGTAGTTCGCCAGATGCAGCTTGATGCGATCGGGCTGACCGAGACGCTCGCAATACTCGTGGATGACCTTCAAGCCGCCTTCTTCACGCATGGCCTTCGTGCTGAAGTTGGTGTGACAGCCTGCACCGTTCCAGTCGCCTCTCATCGGCTTCGCGTCGTAGGAGATATCGACGCCATAGGTCTCGGCTATCCGCCCGAGCAGGTAGCGAGCCATCAACATGTGATCGCCGACTTCCGTGACGCCGGCGGGACCGATCTGGAACTCCCACTGGCCGGGCATGACCTCGGCATTGATGCCCGAGATCTTCAGACCGGCCTTGATGCAGGCGTCCATGTGCTCCTCGACGATCTCGCGCCCGAAGACGTACTTCGAGCCGACGCCGCAGTAGTACGGACCCTGCGGGCCGGGGAAGCCGCCCTCGGGGAAGCCGAGCGGCCAGCCATCCTTCATCATGGTGTATTCCTGCTCCATGCCGTACCAGGGATCCAAGGCTTTGGTACGCTCTTCGACCTCGGCCGCCGCGCGCCGTGTATTGCTCGGGTGCGGCTTGCCATCGTGCGTGTAGACCTCGCAAAGCACGAGCAGGTTGTCGCCACCACGAAGCGGATCACGACAGGCAAAGACGGGCATCAGCTGGCAGTCCGAATCCTCACCGGTCGCCTGGTTGGTGCTGGACCCATCGAAACCCCAGTTGGGAAGCGCAGCAACACCCGTGATCGCGCCGAGCACCTTCTCGATGATGTTTGCCTCCAGCATTTTCGTCTTCGAGCGAAGAAGGGGCGTCGGCTCGGTGCCGTCGGTCCAGATGTATTCAGCCTTGATGATGCTCATCGTTACTACTCCTACAGATGTTCTCGTCGCCGGGGCACCAGCGAGCGCAGTCGGCGGTGTACCACGGAGCCTGAACCCCCGGCCGTTGATTTACAGGGCCGAAGACCGGGTTGCCCGATCTCTGGACCGCGATTGTTTCCGAAAGGTTTCCAAGCCCTTTCCGCCTTGAAAAAACGCGTTCGAGCGCTCATCGGGGACCCCGTGGTGGGGCGCCTGGAGGAGCCAATTTCTGGATAATTGGGAGGGGTCGGGCAGGATGGCCTCGACAGAATTCCAGTGAGATCCTGCTAACCTCCCGTAACTCAAAGCGAAAAGTGAGAAGAGTGGCGTCCCGTGGTTTGCGTGCTATCCAGCTGCAACGTACAATATCAATATAGTTGGCTTTCAGGTTGGAGAGCGTGTCATGCGTAGTTCGTTCTTGATGATGCTGATGGGGCTTTGCGGTCTCATTGCTTTGGCGTGTGGTGGCGAAGGCTCCGGAGGCTCCGGGGGTCCCTTCGGCGGCGGTGGCTCCGGCGGAGTGGGGCTCGACTGCACGACGCTCACCAATCCTCCCCCGGGCTGTGACGATGCCTGTCCGAGCGGCAGCGATTCAGAGTGCGCGCTTGGAACGTTCTGCGAGAACGGCCGCTGCACCGCGCAGTGCACGGAACAAGAAGGCTGCGGCGAAGGCTTCGATTGCAATGTGCGCGGTCGCTGCGTACCCGACGTCAGCACTGGCGGCATGGGCGGCACCGGCAACACGGGGGGCAACGGCTGCCAATCCGTGCAGGTCACGCCCACGCGTAGCATTCCCAACGTGATGTTCCTCGTCGATCAGAGCGGATCGATGGTCGAGAGCTTCGGCGGTGGTCAGGACCGATGGGAGGCTGCGCACAGCGCGATCAACAGCATCGTCTCGGACCTCGATTCGATCGTTCGGTTTGGGCTGACGACCTACACGTCGCGGAACGGATTCCAAAGCGGCCGCTCTTGTCCGCTGCTACCGACGCAGATCGATTTCGACCTCAACAATTCTTCGACCTTCGGCAACGATAGCATCTATCCTTATTCGTATCCGTCGGCCGACGGCGAGGACACGCCCACCGGCGACAGCATCGATGCGCTAGTGGGCCTCATCCAGGCTAATCCGCCGCCGCCGCAGGGTCCCACCATCATCGTGCTTGCCACTGATGGCGAGCCGGATTCCTGCGAGTGCGCTGACAATTGGCCCAACCCCACCAATACTTCTCAGAACTACTGCGAGGGTCCTCCTACGCCCACCGACCCGAGGATCGAGGCGGTCTCCGCCGCAGCAAATGCGCACGCTTCCGGCTTGGATCTCTACGTTCTGTGGGTGGGTGCGCTCACCAGCGATAGCATACGCAACCACATCCAGGACGTCGCCGACGCCGGCATCGGCCAGGCGGACGCGCCCTTCTGGATTGGCACAGACCCGGAGGATCTCGAAAACGAGTTCCGGACCATCATCTCGGCGAGCATCTCTTGCGAGGTGCAGATCGACAAGCCCTTTGACGACGTCGAGAAGGCTTGCAACGAGGGTGATGTTAAGCTCGGCGGCACGCAGTTGAGCTGTCCTGACGGGGATTGGCGCGTGAAGCCCGGCGCCAATAACGTCATCGAGCTGCTTGGCAGCGCATGCGATACCTTCAAGAGCGGTGACGTCACACTGACCGCCGAGTTCCCGTGCGGCGCAATCATCGTCGAGTAGCGTTACTCGGAGAGACTGATCTCGACTTCCTTCCGGCCGCCGGACTCGAGGCGAACGACCCGCGTCGCGGAGGGTAGCTCCCGGCCGGCCTTGACGACGTGGCGTCCTTCGGAAAGCCGCGCCTTGACCGGCGCTCTTCCCATCCAGACCCCGTCGATCCAAACGTTGCCCCAAGGCTGCACGACCACATGAAGCCAGCCCTTGGCCACCCGCACCGGACGCGACGCCGACGGTGGCTCTGGCTCTGACGCGGAAGCTGATGCCGGCACCGACGCCGTGCCCCGTGGTTGATGCGCAGCATCAACTTTGCGGGGTGCCGCTGCCACTGACCCTGTACCCCGTGGTTGATGCGCAGCATCAACTTTACGGGGTGCCGCTGCCGCTGACAGCGCCTCCCCGTCACCCTCCGGGCCACCGGTGGCAAGCCAGCGCGCTCCAAGGATCACCGCCGCCAACCCTGCCGCCAACACACCTGCCCACACCAACCGGCGGCCCACGTTGCGACGTCCTGGCGAGCCCGAAGCCAGCTGCTTCTGCCCCGCTGTTGCGACGATCGACGGCGGCCGGCTGAGCTCCGTGTCCCGCTCGTCATCCCGAGCACGGACGTGCAAGCGAGCCATCGGGCCGCCGCGATGGCTTTCGATGACGTCGCCAAGCTCCATTCGCGCCGCAGGCGTCGGTGCGATCGTTGCGAGCTCTTCGAGCAACTGCGATGCGCTCGCGGTGCGGACGTCCCGATCGAGCTCGATCAACCGTTCGATGGCATGGCGCAGCGCCGAAGGGATCCCCGGGGCCACATCCGCCAACGAATGAGCATTGCCGTCGAGGATTCTCTGCATGGTTTCGACGTCGTGCGCGCCATCGAAAGGTCGGACCCCAGCCACGGCCTCGAACATCACGACTCCGAGCGAGAACAGGTCTGTTCTTCCATCGACCGGCTCGCCGCGGATGTGCTCTGGGGACATGTATGGGATCTTGCCCCTGGCGCTTCGGCTTGCCGTGACCGTCGCGTTTTCGATGGCCTTGGCGAGACCGAAGTCTGCGAGCTTGGCTTCACCGGTTCTGCTCAACAAGATGTTCGAAGGCGAAATGTCGCGATGGACCAGCGTCCCATGGGCGTGGTCCAGAGCCCGAGCGAGATCGAAACCGATCAACGCGACGGTTTCAGCTGGCAGCTTCTCGCCAGGTACGGACTCGAGAAACGATCGCAGGTCCACTCCGTCGACCAGCTCGAGGGCCATGTACTGCACGCCATCGATCTCGCCGACATCGACCACGCCCACGACGCTGGTGTGGCGAAGCTGCGCAGCGAGCCGAGCCTCCCGCCGAAAGCGCGACACGAAATCAGGATCTTCGCTGAACGCAGGAAGCACGCGCTTCAGACAAACACGTTGCTCGAAACCACTGGTTCCGGTTCGGACGGCTTCGAAGGTCTCCGCCATGCCACCAACACCCAAGCGGCGAACCAGCTGGTAGGGGCCGAACTCTCGTGGCTCACCGGCCATGGCGTGAGCAGACTAGCATCATCACGAAAGCACTGGCGCCCCGATCTTGGCCGATTCAGGCTCGTGCGCTACCGATGAGGGCACCATTCGGTCCATCTGCAGGCGTAAATCGCACCATTTTTCGTCGTCTGTTCGACCTGGCCATGCCAATCGTCGGGTTGAACGTGCTCAGCGTGGTGACTCTCGCCGTCGACACGGCGATGTGTGGCCGCCTTGTGGATGCCGCAGAAGCGCTCACGGCCCTCGGTTTCGCCAGCCAGCTCATCTTCCTACTGATGGTGGCCATGCTCGGGCTTACCGTCGGCACCGTGGCCTTCATTGCGCGTGCGCACGGCGCAGGCGAGGCGCAGCGCATCAATCACGTCCTTCAACAGAGCATCCTGTTGACCTACCTGGTGTCGATTGCCGTCGCCGTGGTCGGCAATCTGGGAGCAGGCATCGCGCTACAATGGCTCGGCGCTGAGGCCGCGGTGCGCGACCTGGGGCTGTCTTACGTCCGGCCGCTCTTCACGTTCACCGTCTTCTTTTATCTGAACATGCTCTTCGCGGCAGCGCTCCGCGCCGTGGGCAACACGATTCTCCCCTTCATGATTGCGCTCCTGAGCAGCCTCCTCAACGTGGTGCTCAACTACGGGCTCATCCTCGGACGCTTCGGGCTGCCCGCGTTGGGCGTGGGGGGCGCCGCCTGGGGGACGGTGATCTCGCAAGCAGTGGCCGCGTCGTTGATGGTGTGGATCCTCCAGCGCGACGTGGTACCGGGCATGCGCGCGCGTCTCGGCCTCGCACCGCTCGATCGGCCGCTCGCCCGGGACCTGTTTCGGGTGGGTGCGCCCGCAGCCCTCGACATGGTGATCCTCAACGTCGCTTTTCTTTCGATCGTCGGCATGCTCGCCCGCGTAGCCCAGGTTGCGGTGGCGGCCCACGGTATCGGTCTGCGCATTCAGTCGTTGGCGTTCGTACCGGGGCTCGGCGTTTCACAGGCCACGGGTGCGATGGTGGGAAATGCGCTCGGCGCAGGAGACGTGCCCGAGGCCCGTGAAGTCGTGCGAGGCGGCGTCATTCTATCGACGGGAATCATGAGCGTCATCGGGCTTGCCATCATCGTCGGGGCCGAGCCGATCATCGCGATCTTCGACGTGGAATCCGCGACCGAGCTCGGCCGCTATTCGTTGCTGTGGATGCGTGTGCTCGGCTGGGGCATGCCGGCCGTCGGCGTGCACATCGCGTTGATTGGAATGCTCCGTGGTGCAGGCGCAACCAACACCAGCCTCTTGATCAACGTCATCGGTACGCTGGTCGTACAGGTTCCCCTGAGCTGGCTCTTGGGCTTCGTTGCAGGTTGGGGCGCATTCGGAATCTGGGTCGCCCTGCCGGTTTCATTTGTGGTGCGGATGGTTTTGGGCATCCTGGCCTATCGGCGGGGCGCATGGGCCCGCGCCGGCGCTTCGGTATGACACCGGATCAAAGGAAGAGATTTCTCCGCTTTGCCCTTCTTTGATATTCTCTTGGCATGATCAACGCCTTGGTCCGGGTGGTCTACCGGTTGGCGCATTGGGGGTTGCGGCTGCTTTGGTTCATCCGGCGACCCGAAACGACGGGGGCGCTCGTAGCGGTTTGGTGCGAAGGCCGCATTCTCTTGGTGAAGAACTCCTATCGCCCGCAGCTCACCCTGCCCGGCGGCTACGTCAAAGCGCGCGAGGATCGCCGGACTACGGCAGCACGCGAGCTACGCGAAGAAGTCGGCATCCAGGTGCAGCCGAAGCGCCTGGTGCACGCGTATCACGGCACCCATCTGTTCGAGCACCGCAAGGATACGCTGGACATCTACGAGGTCGAGGTGGACGAGGAGCCCAAAGTGCGCGTGGACGACCGTGAGGTCGTGTTGGCCGAGTTTCACTCTCCCGACGAGGCCTTGGGCCTCGAAATCGTGCCGCATCTCGAGGAATATCTGGCAAGGCGAATGGGGCGGGCCGCCACTTGATGCGCGGGTCCGATCTCCTCACGTTCGAAGCGCTTCGGCTCTACGAGCGCTACCAGACGGAGCTGATCGAGCGATACTCGATCTGCCCCTGGGCCAAGAACGCTCGGCTCGACGGACGTACCCGCGCGCATGTCGTCACGGATTCCGCCTGTGACCTCGCATCGGTCGTGCCCCTGCTGGCGCAGTGGTCGACCGAGCCGGCTGTCGATGTGGCCTTCGTGATCGCGCCGCGTTTCGAGGCGGGGCTCGAAGCCTTTTCCGAATGGTCATCGGCGATCGGTCGCGCTACCCACGGTGCCTTCGTCGCCGCGCCTTTTCATCCGCATGCGTCCGAGACACATGGGGTGGTCCACTTCCTGCGTCAGACGCCGGATCCCACGGTTCAGCTCGTGCGAAGAGCGACGCTCGAGAGAATCCGGTCCCAGGATCCGCCGCACTACACCGACATCTTCGAGCTCGATCTGCGTGCCCTCGAAGCGGACAAGCCGACTCGAACGGTGGCCGCCTCGGTGCTCGCTCACAACGCACAGCTCCTCGAACGAGAGGGCAGGGCAACGTTGCAGCAGATCATCGACGACATCCGGCAGGACCGAGAACGAACCTATGCAAGACTAATCCCGCGCTGACCGCATCATCGCTCGCGGCTCCCGGACCTCAGATCCTCGAACCTCGAATCTCGATCCCCGGAGGACGGGTCGCGACGGTCGTAGGCACGGGCTCGGAAAAACACGACACGAGGTTCCACGGAACGGGGCGGGTTGCATAGGTGGCCGGAAGGGCTG
>Ga0209536_100000194_pt1 | contig 94319 bp, 85 predicted proteins | sample DeeMarSeWOR28_12_FD_187461 | JGI IMG/M metagenome (GOLD analysis project Ga0209536, IMG submission 187461) | Marine sediment microbial communities from White Oak River estuary, North Carolina - WOR-2-8_12 (SPAdes) (version 2) | ecosystem: Environmental > Aquatic > Marine > Intertidal zone >... | reverse complement strand
CCCCAATAAAACTGTCCCTGGATTATGCGGCTGCAGCATAAGTGACATCGACTCAGATGGTGATAACACAGCTGATTGCGCTGATGAATGCCCTGAGGATCCCAATAAAACTGTCCCTGGATTATGCGGCTGCAGCATAAGTGACGTCGACTCAGATGGTGATAACACAGCTGATTGCGCTGATGAATGCCCTGAGGACCCCAATAAAACTGTCCCTGGGTTATGCGGCTGCAGCATAAGTGACGTCGACTCAGATGGTGATAACACAGCTGATTGCGCTGATGAATGCCCTGAGGACCCCAATAAAACTGTCCCTGGACCATGCGGCTGTGGAAATCCAGATATTGATTCCGATTCTGATGGACTTGCTGATTGTGTAGACACCTGTTCTAATGATGCTCATAATGATATCGATGCGGATAATATCTGCGGGGATACTGACAACTGTCCTTATATATATAATCCTAACCAAGAAGACCTTGATGAAGATGCTATTGGTGATGTATGTGATGATGATGCAGATGGTGATGGTTTTACCTATGGTCTTGACTGTAATGATTATGCTTCTGACATTAATCCCGATGCTTGTGACATTAGAAGAGACGGGATAGACCAAGATTGTGATGGTTTTGACAGAACCCTAGGAAGGGGTTGTAGAAAGAGGACGAAGGACAGAACTAAAAGTTTAAGAATCAGCAGATAAAAACTGTTGCCTCAGGAAGACTAATCAGAGATAGCGAGAGAAATGGCTCTGCCTATTTTATTTCTGAAACCCGAATGTCTGCTGATATCTTTATAGTCATGAATGGTACATAATCAGTAAAGCTTGCAACTGGTTATAGTAAGCCTCTCCAATCGGAGGGGCTTTTTTATTAAATACAGTTGCTACTACACTGCACACATTAAGCGCTAATCATCCTTCACAGAACCAATGTTGTGGCAAGCAATATCTACCAAGTAATGTCCGGTTCAATAACTTTTGCACTTATAGTACCAAAGTACAATTTGAATTAACTCTATTCGGAGTATTTTATGTATCAGGGCCCAACCTGTCTTGCGACAGGGACGGAAAGCCGTAAGTCTAATCAAGGGTGGCTCGGTTTTCTCTTGGGTATGGAGAGGAGAGGTATAAGAGACATAAAGTTAAACCTGCATCGAATGGAGAATTGTAATCAAAAGGGTAAGCATTACAGCTCTTGGTATTTTTTTGTTGCTATTGGGTGGCATTAAGACTGCTGCAGCCGAGCAGCTAACCTGGAAATTAACCGGGTATGTTGACTATGTAAGCCCCTCTTTCGAAGATATTTTTTCTAAAGGTGATGAGATTAGTTATACATTCACTTTTGAAACAAATACTATTGATTCTGATCCTGACAACCCATCTCACGGGGTATATTATAACGCTATAATCGATTCTGAAATTATTATAGGCAGTTACAAAACAAAGATAGAAAATTATACAGTTTTGATTACTGATAATTCTCATTTAGGCTATGATATTATTACTTTCAGCGGCACTTCCACAAACACTGTAATAAATGGAAGCAAATTGATAGGACCAGACGGCACTGTTTATATATTTGATGGGATATTGGGTATCTTTCAGGATGCTGACAGGAGTATGTTGACCGCAGATACTCTTCCTCTACATCCAAAAGATATTATGCGTAATATTGACAAAAAATCATTTAATGTTCAGTGGCTATTGGGAACAAACAGTATGGGTGGCATTATTGTTAATAACATTCAATTAACTGATATTACATGTGGGTTAACGGATACAGATGAAGATGGCTATAACGATTTGTGCGACAACTGCTCAACTACACCCAATCATGATCAAGCAGACAGTGATTATGATTTTGTAGGTGATGCCTGTGATGTTTGTCCTGGTATTGCTGATGATCAGTATGATTCTGATTTTGACGATGTTGGTGAGCCATGTGATAACTGTCCTACAGATTTCAATCCGGATCAAAAAGATTTTGATGGCGATGGTATTGGTGATGCCTGTGATAATGAAGCTACTCGTAAAGACCTGACAGAAAAACTGTCATTTCTAGAAAATATGGCAGTCTGCCATGAACGAATAGACAATGATGGCAATGGTGCGCCTGATTGTAATGAGTTAGGATGCGCAAAGCATTTAATATTTAGATTGGTTGTTAACAAAAATTATGACTAACAAAGGAAATTAGGACTAAAATGTCCCTGTTTTTTTATTCCAAGATGTATGATTGCCGGTGGAAATAAATACCCTGTGATAATCCCTGATAGATTCTATATGGAAGCAGTATTGAGCTGTTGAGTGGTTTTAATAATAAACATATCTGGTGCGCATGTGGGTTTTATTAGAAATACAGTTCTTAAAACGATTATTAAAGAAGCATTGTTGGATGTCACTGAATCTATATCAAGATTTCAATCGCTTTCAGGAATGAATTCGTTTGGCGCTGCATTGGAAAAATGGGCTACAGAAGAAGGCTTTTCTGATAAATTCTTTAACAAGCAATCTTGGGAAGGCCAATTTCTGATGATCATATTATCTGTTACAAGTAATGAAGTATTAACCAAAACTGGCAATGCATTCGGTGGGGCCAAGGATTCTGAGATATTGTTCAAATTAGTACGAAATTGGGTTATAGGTCTTAAGGGCAGCCCAAGCAGACTTGAAATGACAATAAAGGAATTGAATCTCTAAATATCAACTTGAGCTACTTCATCAGGTAAAACCCTAACGTTCTGTCATTGAATCCTGATTCTTTTGAAAATTCACAACCGATGTAGTTATCCTTGATCGTCCGGACAATGACTTCCTTTTCCACGATTTCCGGGGGTACCTTATCGAGGGTGAACTTGACCTTAAGTGTATCTCCCACCTGGGCCCGCACCAGTTTCAAGGTCGTGAAACCAAGCCCTCCCATGGAAATATTCTTGATACGGCAATTAATGGGCCCGGCTGTAGAGCTGTCGGCAGCAACCCAGCCGGTATCATCACCGGCAGCGGTGTAGTAGCCGCCAATGGATACGTCCTTGCGATAATATTTCCGGAAATTGAGATTGACGCCAAAAGTGGTACCACACGGACAGTTAACCGCCAGGAAGTGCTTGGCTCCCATATATTTCTGCACTGATATTTCTCGAGCCAGCAGGCAGTCGGGACAGCTGAGAGTTATCGACTTATCTTTGCGGACATTGAGATTCTGAATAGGAATATCTTCTTTTGAGGCCGCAGACTTGGAGACAACCTCGTGGGCAACTTTTTGGGCCACCTGACCCTGAGCATCAAACTTACAGGCATACATCGCAGGGTCGTGATAAAAGGTGAACCAGGCGTCTTCCTCAAAGCCGTTGGTCTCATATTTCTGTTTGAGGGGAATGACATCCATAGGAAAATTGTCATAGGCCATGATCCAGAGGGGATTGAAATGGACATGGGTGGGCAGCAGGTCAGCAAGATGATAGGCAATTTCTTTGCCCGATTGGACCCTCACAATCTGGTGGCCCCGGGTGTGCCCGCCGGTGTGTTGAACTTCCACGCCTTGACATACAGTGAAATTCCCCTCAACCAGCTGCAGGTTGTCTGTGCCCGTCAATTTAGAAAAGTTTAGCGGCCAATAGGTGTTCTCTGACCGTATGTTGGGATGCAAAACATCTTCCCATTCTAGTTTTTGTACTATATGCAGGGCATTGGGGAAGGTAAGCTCTTCCTGGCCTTCAGAGTTGTGCATGACTAACCCGCCGGCATGGTCGAAATCACAATGGGTTAGAATGACATAGTTTACATCCTGCCTTGAGAGGCCTAATTTCCGGAGTTCCTGAGGGATATCCCACTCTTTGGTAACCCGGAAAACCTGTTTCTGTTTCTGGGTCATCTTGTTACCAAGACCTGTATCGACAATAATGAGGGAATCAGGGGTTTTAATAAGCAGGGGATAATTGAGGAGTTTTATATAATTGTCATCATGACCGATGCCCTTTTCAGAGACAGCCGGGTATTTTTTTGACCAGAGAACCTTGGGGACAACCCCGAACATGGTGCCGCCGTCCAGTTCAAATTCACCACCGTTAAGCCAGAAAATCGAAAAATCGCCAAGCGTCAGACCATTCATATCAAATACCAATTATTGGAGGAAACATACTATGCCAAAACGTCTCAGAATCTAAAGCAAAATAACGTGGCTAAATGAGATAGACTCCTGAGGACAGAATACCGAAATCTTCCTGAAAGGGCGATATTTTTTTAAGCAAGGCGGCTTGACCAAGCAAGAGAGGTGTGAATTTGCCGCAGCACAGAGCCGGGATGCTAAAACCTTCCCAGGGCTGACCACAATACTCCTGCAGCAATTGCTGATCCGATGACTCCGGCTACATTGGGAGCCATGGCATGCATGAGTAAGAAATTGTTGGGATCCTCCTTCTGCCCCACCATCTGGACAACCCGGGCCGAATCAGGGACAGCTGAAACGCCTGCCGCTCCGATGAGAGGGTTGATCTTTTCCTTTAAAAAAAGATTCATGAACTTGGCAAACAGTACGCCGCCCATGGTAGCAATAACAAAGGAAAGGGCACCAAGAGCGAATATAAAAACAGATTTTGGGGTCAGAAAGGTCTGGGCCTGGGTGCTGGCGCCAACGGTAAAGCCAAGAAGAATAGTGACAATATCGATGAGGGCGTGTCTGGCGGAGGTAGCCAGCCTGTCTGTAACTGTACTTTCCTTGAGCAGGTTGCCAAAGAATAGCATACCTAGCAGGGCTATGGAACCTGGCGCGATCATGGCACAGATTAAAAAGGCAACAATCGGGAAAATAATTTTCTCCTTTTTGGAAACTACCCGAGGGGGCTTCATGTGAATTTTTCTTTCCTTTTCAGTGGTAAACAGATACATGATCGGTGGCTGGATGACCGGGACCAGAGCCATGTAAGAGTATGCGGCTATAGCAATGGGACCAAGGAGTTCCGGGGCCAGCATGGAGGAGAGGAATATGGCAGTCGGCCCATCGGCTCCACCAATGATTCCTATCGAGCCGGCCTGGGCAGGAGTAAATCCGAGATACAGGGAGCCCAGAAAAGTCAGGAATATTCCGATCTGTGCTGCCGCGCCCAGCAGAATCAGTTTGGGGTTCGAAAGCATGGTCGAAAAATCTGTCATTGCCCCAATGCCAAGAAAGATGAGGGGCGGATAGATGCCCTTTGTCACCCCGAAATAGAGATAGTAAAGGACACTTCCCTCGTCATATACACCCAGTATCATGCCCTTGATGGGCGGGACATTTCCCACGATTATACCGAGGCCGATGGGGATAAGCAGCAGCGGCTCATAGTCCTTCACTACAGCCAGGTAAATGAACACAATCCCTATGAGGATCATGACCCCATTGCCGATTTCAAGGTTGGCGAACCCGGTATGATGTAGAAAATTCGCAAAATTCACAGGGTTTCTCCGATTGATCAGCCAATAATAATTAATTCCTGGCCCTGGCTGACAATATCGCCATCGCGGACCAGGATATGTTTGACAATACCGTCGCGGGTGGCGGGGAGTTTGTTCTCAAGTTTCATGGCTTCCATTATGAGGAGTTTTTGCCCTGTTGTCACCTTGTCGCCTTCGCGGACCAGGATTGCTTTTATCTGCCCTGGCATTGGTGCGATGACACCTTCGCCTGTAACTTTGATCGATGGGGCGGCTGTCGAGGCTATTTTTGATCCGGGGACCTCCTTAGCCGAAGGCTTCGGTATAGAATCGGGCAGAACAAGTCTCTGGATCTGGTTGATGGCAACAGTATGTTGCTGACCATTGACTTCAACCAGGGCCTCGCTGTCAGTGATGTTTTTGACAATCACTTCATAACGGTTGTTGTTTATGCTCAGGTCATACTTGCGCATTATCTCATTCTCCTTAATTTCTCCGGTCAGGCAGATGGCTGCGTACCTCAAGACCTCTCATTCTGCTGGCTGTCAACCAGGGCGATTCGCGGGCCTCATAACGCTTCCAGGTAATTTTTTCCCAGTTGGAGCTGCTCTGGTCAAGGTGCAGGGCAACCGCTATGGCTAAGAGCATTTCTGGCTCTGTATTATCTATTGGTTCGAGTTCCTGATTCTTTTGTTTACCGGCTTTTAGTTTTTGAGGCAGCGCCAGAATCTTTGGCAGCAGGGTAATGTATATGCTGATAAAGGAGAGCCCGGTGAAAACGATCAGCATGCCCATGATACTGAATGTTATATAGTTGTGATCATTTGCAAACAGATTGGCAAAACTGATGTGGTCAAATGCAAAACCCATTTTGTACTCCCATGATGAAGTATATGACGCTTTACTGTAACAATTATTTACTCAATATCATACCATAATGAGGAAGTCAAAGAATGAACCGGCCAGAGAAGAATTTTGGGTAATAATTACAATAATCCTAAACGATTGGCAGTAATTTTTATAAGCGGATCACCATGGGTGTATTGTCAAAACATGATATGCAAAAGCGCCGAACACCACCTGCGGCCCAGTACTGGAATAGATTGTATTTTTCACACAGCAAAACCATGCCAAAATGTAAAGTTTATAGTATCATAATATATTGGTTTTAAAGGACAGTTTCCACAAGATCCGGGGTGACATTAAAACATGAACTGTCTGCCTGCATTAATGTATTGGAGCCTTTTAATAAATGGTTGATCGTATGGTTGAAAGCCAGGATGAAACGGGACTAAAAGCGGCAATTTTTAACAGGCTGACACGGGGTGAGTTTAGAAAGGCCTGGGATGACATTGTCAGCATGGCCAGGAAAACCCTGACAAGAAGGGAAGGGCTGGGCCCGAGTTATGAAAACAGAGATCACCTGCAGCGGTTGATCCATGATTGCATTTATGCCAAGGGCGGAGATGTCTCGGCCCGTGCCAGGACAGTTGAGCTTGGCGCTGTTTACATGCATCTCTCTGAAAAAGGCAGGGAAATATTTCATGATATTCTCGCCCATGATTTTGACATCGACAGGCAGGTGCTGGCCGAAAAAATCAAGGAGCTGGAAGAGGCCCAAAACCAGAAAGAAGCAATTGCGGCTGAAATTGAACTGAAAAACGCCCTTATTCCACCAAGGATCAGTCTTCTGACCCAGTTTTCCTCTCTGCCGAACGGCCTGAAATTGCTGATAGATATGCGGGCCATTCTTCTGTCCCGGGTCAAGGAGGACCAGCGGCTTTATAAACTTTCTCTTGATATTAAGGAGTTGCTGGGAGCATGGTTTGATATCGGCATGCTAGATTTGCAGGAAATAACCTGGAATTCGCCTGCCGCCCTGCTTGAGAAACTGATCGAATACGAGGCGGTCCATGAGATCCGATCCTGGGGTGACCTGCGCAGCAGGCTTGACTCCAATCGGTTCTGCTTTGCCTTTTTTCACAATAAGATGCCATCAGAACCGCTGATATTCGTGGAGGTGGCGCTGGTCAACAAACTAAGCGCCAATATCCAGGATCTGTTGAATAAAGAGGAGGACAAGGTTGACCCGGATCAAGCGACTACGGCTATTTTTTATTCGATCTCCAATACACAGCCTGGTCTGGCAGGGATAAATCTTGGTAATTTTCTCATCAAAACCGTGGTGCAGAAACTCTCGAATCAGTTTGATAATCTCAAACATTTTGCCACGCTCTCTCCCCTGCCCGGTTTTAAGGAATGGCTTGCGCCCAGGCTTGCCAAGGGAGATGAAGAACTGCTGCTGCCCAAAGAGATCATCACGCTCAAGGAACACTTTGCCTGTGAGAATGGAGCGCTCTATTTGTCACATACTCTGACAAACTCCTGGTACAAGGACAGCAATACCGAGAAAATCATCAAACCCATACTTATTAGGCTGTGTGCCAAATATCTGCTTGAAGAAAGAAAGGGAAATGAAGCCATTGATCCGGTTGCCAACTTTCATCTGTCAAACGGGGCCAGGCTGGAAAGGATAAACTGGCTGGCAGACCTCTCAGAAAAGGGTATGAAACGTTCATATGGAATAATGGTCAACTATTACTATGAACTCGCAGATATTGAGAAGAATCATGAGGAATATGAGACCAAGACTCATATTATTGCCAGCCGGGGAGTCAAGTCTCTCCTCAAATAACCGCATATTATATTACGGCGCAATCACGCAGAGAATATCATTTTTCGCCACATGATCACCGACACTCAGGTTAATCTTGCTGATGGTGCCGCTGATTGGGGCTGGCAGAGCATTTTCCATTTTCATGGCTTCCAGGATGAGGATAGTTTCCCCTGCGTTGACCGTGTCGCCTTCTTTTTTGTCCACCCCGACAATCATGCCCGGCATGGGCGCAATGAGCGGCGTGCCCCCACCAAGATCAACAGCGGCCGCCGCAGGTTCCGGTTCCCTGGGCGTTTGCGTAACTGCCTTTGCTGGACCTGACGTTGTTTTGACAACAGGAGTGGGGGTAGCTGGCCTGACTGCGCCGACTCGGGCTGACCCTCCGGTGTCTTCAACCTCAACTTCAAAATATTCGCCATCAACCAGCACATTGAATTTTCGAAGATTCTCCCCCATGACAGGGATCGATTTTTCCTTTTTCTCCACCAGTTTTCCAGCTTTTGCCTTGGCAAGCAGTTCCTGCTCGGCTTTGACATCATCCATGGAGCGGGGTTTGACTTCCGACGGCACAGGTTCCAGTCCATATTTCCATTTCAGGAATCTTTTACCGGTAACCGGGTAAAGGGCATAGATCAGTACATCATCAATATCCTTGGCCAGATCTTTTATTTCTTCCCTGGCCTTATCAAGTTCCGGTTCCAGAACTTCAGCAGGCCGGCAGGTAATCGGTTCCTCCCCCCTCGGGTACCCTTTTAGGGCTTTTTTCTGCACTTCCGGGCTGATAGGCACGGCAGTTTTGCCGTATAAACCATAGCACAGGTCTTTTACCTGCCCGGTTATCATCTTGTAGCGCTCATCTCCCTCATCAAACAGCACATTGTTGACTGTCTGGGTACCGACTATCTGGCTGGTGGGTGTAACAAGGGGGATCTGGCCGAGATCTTTTCTGACCCTGGGAAGTTCGGCGTAGACCTGGTCGATTTTGTCCAGGGCATCCATTTCCCGCAACTGGTTGACCAAATTTGACAGCATGCCGCCCGGTGTCTGGTGCAGGAGCACGTTGATATCAATGATAGACATCTTGTTGTCAGCCAGCAGGTGCCGGTATTTGGGCACGATTTCCTTTTCAAAGATTTCATTGATACGGGCAAGAAGGGTAATATCAAAGCCTGTGTCCCTGTTGGTGCCGAGGAGAGCCATAACCATTGGTTCAACAGCAGGATGTGATGTCCGGTAGGCATAGGGGGACATACAGGTGTCAACTATATCCACTCCAGCCTCAATTGCCTTGAGGTGCGTCATGGGAGCCATGCCGGATGTGAAGTGACTGTGCAGGTGGATTGGTGCTTTCACAGCCTGTTTCAATGCCTTGAAAAGAGGAAAGGCATCATAGGGAGCCATGAGTCCGGCCATGTCTTTGACACAGATACTATCAGCACCCATAGCTTCCAGCTCTTTGGCCTTGGCGACATAGTAGTCCAGGTTATATACATCGCCGCCCATGCGCGGCTCGGTCATGGAATAACAGATGCATCCCTGGAAGTGCTTGCCGGCTTTTTTTATGCCTCTGACAACGGTTTCAAAGTTGCGGTAATCATTCAGGGCATCAAAGGTCCTGAATACATCCATGCCGTTGGCTGCTGCGCGATCAACAAAAGCCTCGGCAACATCATCTGCATAATTGCGGTATCCTACAAGGTTCTGGGCACGAAGCAGCATGGAGAAAGGAGTTTTTTTAGCATATTTTTTAAGGGTCCTGATCCTTTCCCACGGGTCCTCATTCAAAAAACGGTGCATGGCGTCAAAAGTTGCGCCCCCCCAGGTTTCCAGGGCCCAGAAACCAACTTCATCCATCAACTCCGCTACCGGGATCATATCCTCTGTTCTGCCCCTGGTGGCAAAGAGTGACTGGTGACCGTCACGCAGGGTTAAATCCATGACCTTGACCGGGTTTTTGGCCTTTGGCCTTTCCTTTCTGTAATCCATCTTGGTGCTTTCTACGATGATATCGCTGCTCATTGTATTCTTCCTATAAATAATGATTAACCTTTCCACCCAGGAAAAAGCCGCATTTGCGCCATACTGCGCAACATCATCTGTGACTGGCGGCCGCTGAAACTCCAGAAACCTTCGGGCTCAGGGAGGGCAGGTCTGCTTGTAAGCATCCCCGACATTTCGCTTTCCGCTTCGGCCTGCAGGTAATACAGAACGGCTGTCATGGCGGCTATTTTCTTATTATTGTCATCCATCGCAAGGTGTGGAGCCATTACATTTAATTGCCCAACTGGACATATGTAGAATATTCTGTGGCCTTGCCGATAATGGAGTCAATCCGGCCTTCGAGTATTTTCCGCTCCTGACTCTTGAGCCATTTGTTCCAGTCATCAAGTGACTGCCATGTAGTGATCACAAGATATTCGCCCGGCCTGTCAATGCTTTTTAAGGTTTCGCCGCTGATGTAACCGGGTTGTTTCATTGCATGTGCCCGTAATTCGACGATGAGGGGCCTTACAACTGGTGCAATCTTTTGCCCGATGGAACGCTTAATTAATATTTTTACAGCCATACTAGCTCTCCAGATACCGAAATGTCATGGGTTAAGCACTATAAGGGAATATTCCCGTGTTTCTTCATGGGATTAGTGTCACGCTTGTTCTTTAGAAGCTGCAGAGCCTTTATTATTCTGAAGCGTGTTATGGACGGTTCAATAATGTCATCGATATAGCCCCGCTTGGCCGCCACAAAAGGATTTACCACCGCTTCAGCATATTCCTGTTCTTTCTGCTCCAGATATGCCTGGGGGTCCTTACTTTTTTTCGCTTCGCGGCCATACAATACTTCAACTGCGCCCTTGGCCCCCATGACTGCAATTTCAGCAGTGGGCCAGGCATAATTGATATCACCCCGCAGATGTTTGGAAGACATGACACAGTATGCCCCGCCATATGCCTTGCGGGTGATAACCGTAACCTTGGGGATTGTTGCTTCTGCAAAGGCATAAAGCATTTTGGCGCCGTTCCTGATAACGCCCCCGTATTCCTGCACAGTGCCCGGGAGAAATCCCGGCACATCGACAAAAGTCACTACCGGGATATTAAAACAGTCGCAGAATCTGACAAAGCGCGCACCCTTGACAGATGAGTCTATATCCAGGACACCGGCCAGGTACTCCGGCTGATTGGCTACAATGCCGACAGGATAGCCGTCATAGCGTGCAAAACCTATAACCAGGTTCGGAGCGAATTCCTCCATGATTTCGAGGAAATCTCCATGGTCAACTGTCCGCCTGATAACCTCTTTCATGTCATAAGACAGGTTGGGGTTGTCGGGGATGATCTGGTTGAGATATTCGTCAGCCCTTTCAGGGGTATCATCAGTTTCAATAAACGGGGGACTTTCCATGTTGTTTTGGGGTATATAGGAAAGAAGCTTTCTGATATATTCTATGGCATCCGTCCCTGATTCCGCGGCATAGTGGATGACCCCGCTTTTGCTGGCATGGACGGTTGCACCGCCCAGCTCCTCAACAGTAACATCTTCATGGGTCACTGACTTTACCACCTTCGGGCCGGTGAGAAACATGTAACTGTTGTTCTTGACCATAATGGAAAAATCAGTTAATGCCGGGGAATACACAGCACCACCGGCACAAGGCCCGAAAATTGCCGATATTTGCGGAATGACACCTGAACTCATGACATTACGCAGGAAGATATCCGTGTACCCGGCCAGGCTTTCAATGCCTTCCTGGATCCTGGCGCCGCCTGAGTCATTGAGGCCGATAATCGGAGCGCCGTTTTTCATGGCCAGGTCCATGATCTTGCAGACTTTTTCGGCAAAAGTCTCTGACAGCGAACCGCCGAAAACGGTAAAATCCTGGGAAAAAACATAAACAACCCGGCCGTTTATGGTGCCGTAGCCGGTAATGACCCCGTCACCAAGGAATTCTTTGCCGTCCATGCCGAACTGGGTACAGCGGTGTGTCTTGAACATGTCAAATTCTTCAAAGCTGCCTTCATCAAGCAGCATCATGACTCTTTCCCGGGCGGTCATCCTGCCCTTGGCATGCTGCTTGTCAATGCGCTCCTGACCGCCGCCCAGTCGGGCAAGATCCCGCATTTTCAAAAGTTTGTCAAAGTCGGTGCTCATATTTTCTCTCCTGCTCTCTGGGCCAATATACCGGGCTGCGATGTCAGTCGGATATCAGCTTTTTTTTGAACAGAACTCCATTAAGACGCCATGGGTTGACTTGGGGTGCAGGAATGCTACAAGCTTGCCGCCGGCGCCCTGAATCGGTTCTTCATGGATAAGGCGGCTGCCGCCCTGGCGTGCCTGTCTGATCTGGCCCTCGATGTCATCTGTCCTGTACGCCACATGGTGAACCCCTTCTCCGTTTTTTTCAAGGAACTTGGCAATGGGGCTTTCTTCAGATGTTGGCTCCAGCAGTTCTATGTGTACTTCACCCACAGCAAAAAAAGCGGTCCTGACCTTTTGGGACTCGACAATTTCTTCTCCTTCGCACGGCAGACCAAGGACTTTTTCATAGAACTTTCTTGCTTCAGCAATGGAACGAACAGCAATTCCTAAATGATCAATTTTCTGCAACATACTTTATCCTCTATCTTTATATTCTCCAAAAACTTTTCGCAACACATTGCAGATTTCGCCAAGCGTTGCATACTCTTTTACACAATCATATATATGCGGCATCAGATTTTCACTTCCCCGGGCCGCGGTTTCCAGCCCGGCAAGCATCCTTGAAACCTGTTCATTATTCCTGTTGCTTTTCACCGCGGCCAGTTTTGCCACCTGGGTTTTTTCCACTTCAGGGTCAACCCTGAGTAAAGGGGGCTTTTTGTCTTCCTTGATCTGAAATTTATTCACCCCGACAATGATGCGATCGCCCCGCTCAATTTCCTGCTGGTATTGATACGCAGCATTTTCAATCTGGCGCTGGATAAAACCCTCTTCAATGCATTTGACCACTCCCCCGGATTCTTCAATCTTGTCGATCAGGGACAGCGCATCACGTTCTATCCTGTCGGTCAGGGATTCAATGAAATAAGAGCCGGCCAGAGGGTCAATGGTGTCTGCTACTCCGGATTCATGGGCCAGGATCTGCTGGGTGCGCAGCGCAGTCCGGACCGATTCTTCCGTGGGCAGGGAGTGGGCTTCGTCCTTGGAGTTGGTGTGCAGGGACTGGGTGCCTCCAAGTACAGCTGCAAGGGCCTGGATGGTTACCCGCACAATATTATTGTCTATTTGCTGGGCGGTTAAAGTGTTTCCGGCTGTTTGGGTATGGAAGCGAAGCATCAGGCTGGCCGGGTGTTTAGCACCAAACCGCTCTTTCATTAGGCGGGCCCAGAGACGTCGTGCCGCCCTGAACTTGGCTACCTCCTCAAGCAGATCTGATGACGCATTGAAAAAGAAAGCCAGTCTCCTGGCAAAGACGTCAAGTTCCAATCCGGCGTCAAGGGCTGTCTGTACATACGTGCAGCCATTTGCCAGGGTAAAGGCAACTTCCTGTACAGCGGTAGCGCCTGCTTCACGGATATGATAGCCTGAAATGGAAATCGTGTTAAAAGCAGGTGTTTTCTGGCTGCACCACTGAAAAATGTTGGTTATCAGGCGCAGGCTTGGCTTGGGAGGAAAAATATAAGTGCCGCGGGCAACGTATTCCTTCAAAACATCATTCTGGATGGTCCCTTTTATATTTTCCGCAGCTACGCCCTGTTTTTCCCCCACTGCCACATACATGGCAAGCAGGACTGCAGCCGGCGAGTTGATGGTCATAGAGGTGGAGACCTTGTCCAGGGGGATCTGGTCAAAAAGCGTTTCCATATCAGCCAGAGAATCAATGGCAACCCCGACCTTGCCGACTTCGCCTACACTCATCGGGTCATCAGAGTCATAGCCGATCTGGGTCGGCAGATCAAAGGCAACGGAAAGACCAGTCGTGCCCTGGTCCAGCAGATACCGGTAGCGTTTGTTCGATTCAGCCGCAGTGGAAAAACCCGCGTATTGCCGCATGGTCCAAAGGCGACCACGGTACATGGTGGGTTGCACACCTCTGGTAAAGGGGTATTGCCCGGGAAAGCCGAGTTTTTCAAGATACTCGGTATCAATCTTTTCCGGTGTTGCCAGTCTCGGGATTTCCGCACCGCCATGATTACTGAATTTTTCCTTGCGCTCCGGAAAGCGGTTTAAGCTTTTTGCCAGCTCATTTTCTTCCCATTGAGCAAATTTCGGATGTTTCGCCATGGCTTCTTCCTCGTGTTCTTTATTGTTCTGCAAGAATTTTTTTTGCCTCCAGTCTCGGGTCTCCGAGAAGAGGTAATTTCCTTTTGCTGATTTCTGCCAGGAGTTTGGGCCGCAGTATTTCCAGGCACCAGTCAAGCACTTCCTGATCATGGGCCCCACGGCGTCTTTTCTCCCTTTCGCCGCTTTCGCGGTGCTCGCTGTCCACCTTGTCAATCCGGTCAAGAAGCTCTTTAATCCCTTTGGACTCAGTGGCAACAGTCATGCTGACCTTGGTTGGAATCGGGCTGCCCTTGCGTATAACAGCTTCAAGGTCCATTGCCAGGATATCAGCGCCTTTGCAGTCAGCCTTATTCACTACCAGAAGATCGGCAACTTCCAGGAGCCCGGCTTTCATTGCCTGTATGTCATCGCCCAGGCCTGGGGCCAGGACCAGCAGGGTAATATCAGCCAGGCGAATGATGTCCATTTCCGACTGACCGACACCCACGGTCTCTATAATTATCGTAGAGCAGCCGCAGCTGGCCATGATGCGTAACGCTGCACCCGCAGTGGCGCAGAGCCCTCCCAGTCTGCCCCGGGTGGCCATGGACCGCATGACAACATCGGGGTCAGTGGCGTGCTGCATCATGCGGATGCGGTCTCCCAGGATTGCCCCTCCCGATATGGGGGAAGTGGGATCAATGGCAATGATGCCGATCCGCTTTCGGCTCAGGCGCAGCTGGGATATTATGGCATTGGTAAGGGTGGATTTTCCGGCTCCAGGAGGGCCGGTGATGCCAAGGACCGTTGCCTTGGCTATAAGATCTTCATCAAGTGATGAAAGTATGGCCTCAGCACAGTCATCACCATTTTCCACCAGGGAAATGGCCCGCCCGATCGCCCTTGGGTCCCTAGCCTTGAGACCTTCAAGTAATCTGTCAATTGTCATCCTGCTCTGCTCTGTTCAGCCTGCAGATTTTTTTTCACAGGCCTCATGAAAGGCTTTGATTATTGTGTCAACCGGGGTTCCCGGGGTGAATATTTCAACAATACCAGCTTGTTTTAAGGCAACGATATCCTCGTCCGGAATGACGCCGCCTCCAAGGACCGGGATCTCCGGGGCGCCGGCTTTGCTTAAAGCCTCCACCACTGCCGGGAAAAGGCGCATATGTGCGCCGGAAAGCGAGGAAAGACCTATTGCGTGAACGTCTTCCTGGATGGCGGCCGCAGCAATTTCTTCAGGGCTTCTGCGGATCCCGGTGTACACAACTTCAAAGCCCGCATCCCGCAGTGCATGGGCAATGAATTTGGCGCCGCGGTCATGGCCGTCCAATCCAGGCTTACCAACCAACACTCTCTTCTTGTGGGTTCTTTCTGTCATCTTCAACCTCAACCTGCACTGATTAAACATGGTTTATTTTGTACGGAAATATTCATTTAGTCCTTGATCTCTGAAAATATATGGGAGCACAACTCCCCAAGATTGCCTAGATCTGCACAGACATGAACATCAGCCTGACGCATGGCATCTATTTTGGCCTGCGCTGTGCCGCTGCCGCCACTGACAATTGCCCCGGCATGACCCATGCGGCGGCCGGCCGGTGCGCTTAAACCTGCCACAAAACCGACAACAGGCTTTGTAACATTCCGGGCAATAAAACCACAGGCTTCTTCTTCAGCAGATCCTCCGATTTCGCCGATCATGACTATACCCCTTGTGGCAGGGTCGTTTTCAAAAGCCGCCAGACAGTCAATAAAGTCTGTTCCATTGACCGGGTCACCACCGATGCCGATACAGGTCGATTGGCCTAAACCATGCTTGGTAAGCTGATCAACAACTTCATAGGTCAGGGTGCCTGAACGGGAAACCACACCGATGGGTCCAGGCAAATGAATGGGGCCGGGCATGATACCGATCTTGCACTGGCCGGGAGTAATAATGCCCGGGCAATTAGGGCCGATGAGGCGCGATGACTTTGAGGCCAGGAAGTGTTTCACACGCAGCATGTCCATGACGGGGATCCCTTCGGTGATGCAGACAATAAGCTCTATATCGGCATCCGCGGCCTCCATGATGGCGTCTGCAGCAAAGGCCGGAGGGACAAAAATCATGGCACAGTTGGCTGCAGTCTCTTTAGCAGCTGCACGTACCGTGTTGAAGACGGGCACATCATCCATAACCTGGCCGCCTTTTCCCGGGGTTACTCCTGCCACAACATTGGTGCCGAATGCAATACACTGACGCGTATGGAACTGGCCTTCCCGGCCGGTAATGCCCTGCACCAGAAGTTTTGTATTATTATTGACAAAAATGCTCATAATGGGAGTCTCTGCGGAAGTGGCTTGGAATTATACAAAGCATTTATTCTTCTGTATGCGGTCCTTGGCGCATCTCTCTGGCAGGGATATTTCGCTTAAATCGCAATATAGCGAAACACTATCTCTTCTATTCTTGGCAAATTGTGAGTTGCTCAAATTTGGCATAGAGAATTGTACCTTGTATAAAAAATATCATTGTACGATGTCAGCAATCTTGCCAGCAGCGTCCTTGAGGTCGTTTGCGGTAATCAAATTGAGCCCGGAATCGGCCAGGATTTGGCGGCCCTCCTCCACGTTGGTTCCTTCCATGCGAATGACAACCGGGACGGTAATGCCTGTTTTCCGTGCTGCCTGCACCACTCCTTCGGCCAGGACATCACAGCGCAATATGCCGCCAAAAATATTGATGAGAATGGCTTTGACATTCTCATCCGCCAGAATGATCCGGAAACCGTTTTCCACCATTTCAGCATTGGCGCCGCCCCCGACATCAAGAAAATTGGCAGGTTCTGCCCCGGCCTTCTTGATGATATCCATGGTGGCCATGGCCAGGCCTGCTCCGTTTACCATATTCCCTACGTTGCCGGAAAGGTTGATATAGTTCAGGTTGTATCTGGATGCCTCAACCTCGAGAGGGTCTTCCTCGTCTGTATCCCTCAACGCAAGGAGGTTCTTGTGCCTGTATAATCCGTTGCTGTCGATATCGATCTTGGCATCCAGGGCGATAATGGAATTTTCTGCGGTCACAACGAGGGGGTTTATTTCAACCAGGGAGCAATCCTGGGAAACGAATAATTTGTAAAGATTTGTAAGCATGGGATAAAACAGCTTGGCAGCTTCAGGAACCAGGTTAAGGCCAAAGGCTATCTCGCGGCAGTGATAGGGTTGAATGCCGACCAGGGGATTGACTGCTACCCGGACAATTTTTTCCGGGGTTTCTGCAGCCACCGTTTCGATATCCATGCCGCCTTCCTGACTGGCCATAATAACAATATTTGCCGTGGTTCTGTCAGGCAGGATTGAAAGGTAGAGTTCCCTGGCAATATTAAGGCCTTCTTCCACCAGCAGCTTGCGCACCAGTTTTCCCTCGGGACCAGTCTGCGGCGTGACCAGATTCATATGGAGTATTCCGGAGGCAGTTTTCCGGACTTCTTCCGGAGAGCCGGCAAGCTTGACACCGCCGCCTTTCCCACGGCCGCCGGCATGAATTTGTGCTTTGATAACAACCGGATAGCTCCCTAATTCAGCAGCAACCCTACAGGCTTCATCCACGGAGAAAGCGACCTTTCCCTGCGGGACAGGAATATTGGCATTGCGAAACAATTCTTTTGCCTGATATTCGTGAATCTTCATTGACAAGCTCTCACATGGAAAGAAAGAGGATAACCGGATAAGGGACGCACAGTATCTGCACGTCCCTTATCACTGATCCACAGTTTATTTTTTCGGATAACCCATTGATCTGAGTGATTCCGTGATTTCATCCAGAACAGTGGGGTCGTCAATGGTTGAGGGCATACGGTATTCCTTGCCATTGGCAATGGCCCGCATGGTGCCGCGCAGGATCTTGCCGGAACGGGTCTTCGGCAGCCGAGTTACAATGGAAGTCTCCTTGTAGCAGGCAATCGGGCCGATATTGCTTCGTACCATTTTCACCAGGTCCGTCTTCAATTCATCGGCATCCTGAACTGCACCTGCCTTCAGGACAACAAGGCCGACAGGAAGCTGGCCTTTGAGCTGGTCATCAGTCCCAAACACAGCACATTCAGCCACGCTTGGGTGGGTAGCGATAACCTCCTCCATGGCTCCGGTTGACAAACGGTGACCGGCGATATTGATGACGTCGTCGACCCGGCCCATAACAAAGATATAGCCATCCTCATCCATGTAGCCGCCGTCACTGGTTTCGTAATACCCAGAAAATTTACTCATATAGGAGCGCTGGAATTTTTCATCATCCTTGTACAGAGTTGGCAAGGTGCCGGGAGGTAATGGCAGCTTGACAACGACGTTGCCTTCCTCGTGCGGGCCAAGTTCCTTGCCTTCGTCGCTCAGAATGCGTACATCGTAGCCTGGCACCGCAACAGTAGGCGAGCCGGGTTTGATGGGCATTTGCTCAATGCCCATGCAGTTTGCGGCAATGGCCCAGCCTGTTTCTGTTTGCCACCAGTGATCGACAACCGGGCGGTGCAACATTTTACAGGCCCAGTGATAGGTGTCAGGATCAAGCCTTTCGCCGGCCAGAAAAAGGTATTTAAAATTCGAGAGATCATATTCCTTGAAATAAGTGCCATCCGGGTCTTCCTTTTTTATGGCCCTGAAAGCTGTCGGTGCAGTGAAAAGCACCTTGACGTCATGCTGAGAGATGACCCGCCAGAAGGCGCCCGGGTCAGGGGTGCCGATAGGTTTGCCCTCGTAAATGATAGTGGTGCAGCCCCTCAAGAGGGGACCGTAAATAATATACGAATGACCGACAACCCAGCCTACGTCCGAGGCAGCCCAGTAAACATCACCCCCGCGTACATCATAGATGTTTTCCATACTCCAGTTGAGGGCTACCGCATGCCCGCCGTTGTCCCTGACTACTCCCTTGGGCATGCCGGTTGTGCCTGATGTATAGAGAATATAGAGAGGGTCAGTTGCTTTCACAGGGACGCATTCCGCCGGTTCGGCAGTTGCAGCCAGTTTTTCCCAGTCAAGATCCCGATCTTGATTAAGAGGGGCCTTGACAATGGAGCGCTGGTAAATGATGCATTTTTCAGGGGTGTGCTTGGCAATATCAATGGCCTTGTCAAGCAGTGGCTTATATTCAATAAGCTTTTTACCCTCGACGGCACCGGAGGCAGTAATGATCACTTTGGGCTGGGAATGGTCAATCCGGATGGCAAGTTCGTGTGCGGCAAAGCCACCGAAAACCACGGAATGAATTGCTCCAAGCCTGGCACAGGCCAACATGGCAATGGCGGCCTGGGGGATCATGGGCATATAAATGATAACAGTGTCGCCTTTTTTTACGCCCTGGCCCTTCAGGACTCCGGCAAAGTTTGCCACAAGATCGCGGAGTTCACGATACGTATATTTTTGAATAGTATTGGTCACCGGGCTATCGTAAATGATAGCGACCTGGTCCGCTCTGCCGCGTTCTAGGTGGCGGTCTACCGCATTATAACAGGTATTCATCTCACCACCGGCAAACCAGCGGTAAAATGGGGGATTTGAGTCGTCCAGCACCTTGTCCCAGGTCTTGTACCAGTCAATCCCTTCTGCAGCTTTGCCCCAGAAAGTTTCAGGTTCTTCAACGCTTTTCGTAAAAATTTCCTTGTACCTTCCCATTATGGTCCTCCATATAATTTTTTTGTTAATACAATACCGTCAGCGATATATAGCCTCGTTTTCCTTTCTGGCAAAAGGGGGGGATAAATTCAACCCTTAGCTACCACATTGTGGTAGCTAAGGCAAGCTTTTTGCGTAAAAATACCTATTGTAACAGAAGAGTCCTTAAACGACACAAAAAAAATCAAGGTAAGAAACCCCGCAGGCTCTGCCTTCTCTGGAGAGCATGCAGGGCATGCCGTATTTTCTTTGGCCAGGCATGTGCCGCGTACCTGAACACGGCGAAACGCTCTATGTCCCGGATACCCAGTAACCCCAACCTGTTAATTTTTCAAATTAGGTTTCTGTAGCTTACATGAATAAAGGAAATTACGAAGAAATCAATATGAATAGTTTGGCAGGTTATGCGTAGGTTTAACCTATGTGTGAAAGCAGGAAGGAGCGCAGGTTTATTTTTTTTCCTTTGATATCGAGTTTTTTACGGAGGTTGCGGCGATGGAAATCTACCGCGCTGACCGAAATTTTGAGGAGATAGGCAATTTCTTTATTGGATTTTCCCTGGCGGACAAAATCAGCGATCTGGATTTCCCTCGGAGTCAGGCCATGATATAATGAAGAAAGTTTTTTCGTGAATGAGGAGGTTATCTCTGAGAGATTTGTTTTAATGGTTTCCAGGTAAACCTTTTGCGATTTTTCGGTCAAGGTGGATTCAAGCTCGTTGATAAAAGGGAGTATCAGTTCTTTGACATTTGCCAGCACCTTTTTTTCCAGCTCTTCTTTTGCTGCGGCGCTTTCCCTGAGCAGGACTTTCAATGCCGTAATGGTCTCTTCAAGCATATTAGTGCGCTGCCGTAAAGTCTCTTCCACCTGCTTCTGGTCGCTTATATCGCGGATGGATTCGACAGCTCCCATATAATTCCCGTCCTTGTCATACAGGGGCGCCGCCAGGCCGGATAGATAGGCGCCTTTGCCTCCATAGGCAGAAGCAACAAATGCTTCGGCATGCAGCGTCTTTTTGTCTATCACCTTGACGTCGTAATGTTTTCTGAGCTGGGGATTCCGGTTTTCCACCAGATCGATCAAGATAGGCCTCTGCTTTCCGTAAAAAGGAACTGCATAAACAAAATTTCCTTTGCCGACAATTTCTGCCGCAGCAAAGCCGGTCATTTTTTCAATGGCCCTGTTCCAGGCAACCACAACACCTCTGCTGTCAATCACAAAAGTGGCATCCGGCAGAAAATCAATAATTTCGGTATAGTCAAACGACATATCTCTCTTCAGCAACCTCGTATCGTTACGATAGTCATAGTTTCATATAGCCTGCACCTTGCAGGGTCACAACTATTGCATTGAGTAATTTCGAATTGCACAAGTTGAGGGCTCTCGTTCGCCTGGTAGAGGTGAACCTCAATTAGGTGAGAGCAGGCCATACAAAATCAGGATCAGTTCTTTTCATATCATTTATCCGTGTTACTATTTATAAGCTTTCCGGGCAGGTCATTTCTGCTGCACCAGTACCTGCCGGTATTTATAAAAGGCGCCGCAGGCCCCTTCCCCTGATACCATGCAGGGACCAATCGGATGTTCCGGCAGACATGCCGTCCCGAATAGCTTACAGTCTGCGGGTGTTTTGATTGATTTCAAAACATCGCCGCAGGCGCAGCCGGCAGGATCCTTTGCCTCTGGTACTGTTAGGTTAAAACGTTTTCTGGCATTGAAATCATCATATTCACGGCGGATTTCCAGGCCGCTTCCAGCAATAGTTGTCAGGCCGCGCCAGAAGGCATCAACCGGCTCAAATATCTTGTACATGACCATCATAGCCTGACGGTTGCCCTCCTTAGTGACAGCCCGGTCATAGGCAATCTCTACCTTGGGTTTTCCTTTTTTCACCTGCTCAGCAAGCATTACCACTGCTTTAAGAATATCAACCGGTTCAAAGCCAGCAATGACACAAGGCATTTTGTAGCGCGCAACAAACGGCTCATAGGCATCAGCACCGATCATGATGGAAACATGCCCCGGGCAGATGAGACCGTCAATCTGGATTTCAGGATCTGCAAGGAGTGCTTCCAGTGCGGGTGGCATAACCTTGTGCGATGCAATGACGGAAAAATTCTGCAATCCTTCCTGTTCTGCGGTGAGTATGGCTGCAGCCACTGTCGGAGTCGTGGTTTCAAATCCAACCCCGAGGAAAATAACCTGCCGCCCGGGATTTTCCCTGGCAATCTGGAGTGCATCAAGTGAGGAATAAACGGTCCTGATATCTGCTCCCTCTGCCCGGGCATCCTGGAGGGAGGACTTGGACCCGGGGACCCTGAGAAGGTCCCCGAATGTCGTAATAATGGCACCGTCAAGTTCAGCAGCCAGAATAAAAGCGTCAATGTCAGCCGTGGCAGTGACACAAACAGGGCAGCCAGGCCCTGAGGTGAGAGTAATAGCGGGCGGCAGCAACTCCCTGATGCCAAAACGGCAGATGGAAACAGTATGTGTTCCACACACCTCCATGAAGCGGACAGGCGGGAGCTCTTCCTGTTTTTTCAGTATTGTTGCAAGTTTTCGTGCTACCTCGCCATCTCTATACGTATTCAGCCATTCCATTTCAGATACCGGTCTTTAGTTCTCAGTTATCAGATGCAAGGTAGTATTTTTCTGTTGCAGGCAAACTGCCAACCTTCGACTTTATTTAATCTTCAGTCTCCGGTCTTTTCCCTCTTTCCCACATGGACCTGCCGGCAAGTGCCTGCCCGAGTGCAATGCCGCCATCATTCGTCGGCACCTGTTCATGAGAATATACAGCAAAGGAAAGGGCCGCAAGATTTGTTTTAAGTTGGTGGTGCAGGTTTAAATTCTGGAAAACACCACCTGACAGAACTACCTGGTTGATGTTGTGTTGGCTCCTGATTTCCTGGCATACCCTGGTAAAGAGAGAAGCAAGAGTATTGTGAAAACGTCTGCTGATACGCTGCGGCTCCTTGTTTTCCAGAATATCATAAACAACAGCAGTAATAATGGGCTTTACAGGTAGCACCCAGGAACGGTCATCTGATTTTGTAATCTCAAATGGGTATGATACAGCATCGTTGTCGTTTGGCTCAAGGAGCATTTCAAGTTCAGCTGCCGCCTGTCCTTCAAAGCTGACAGAGTGCCGCAAGCCAAGCAGGGCGGCAACAGAGTCAAAGAGCCTCCCGCAGCTTGAGGTCAGGGGCGAGTTGAACGATCTGTCAATCATCTGCTGCATGATATCTATTTTGTCTTTGTGTTCATGGAGCATCTGCAGGCCCAGTTTTTTATATTCAGCCCCGAAAGCCAGGTAAAGGTGACTGAAAGCCATGCGCCAGGGTTCACGGATTGCTGCGTCCCCCCCCGGCATGGGAGCTGTAGACAGGTGCGCCAATCGTTCATATGTGTGGTAGTCGGCCAGCAGCACCTCACCGCCCCAGACGGTGTGGTCCGGGCCATAGCCGTTCCCATCAAGGGTCAAAGCGATAACAGGGCCGGCAAGGCTGTGTTCAGCCATGCAACTTACCGCATGGGCATGGTGATGCTGGACGCCGATTGTCGGCAGTTTTGTCTGGCTGCGTGCATACCGGCTGCCTGGATAATCAGGGTGCAGGTCATGTGCCAGGAGGTCAGGTTGTATACGCAGAAGAGACTGAAAATGGCGGGAGATATTTATCTGGTGCAGCTGGGTATCCCTGTTATCTAAGTCGCCGATATGCTGGCTTAAAAAGGCCTCATTTTTTTGGGTCATGCAGATGGTGTTTTTAATAATGGCGCCCAGTGCCATGGTCCTGCCAGCATCATGTTTCAACTTGATAACAGAGGGAACAAAAGACCGGGCTCTCCTGTACATGGCAGGGTAGCTTCCGAAAATCCGGATGACAGAATCATCGGCCTGGGTGACAATCGGTCTGTTGTGCAGCAGGAAATAGTCAGCAATGAATGCGAGTTTTGCAAAGGCTTCATCGTTGTTCTTGATCACAGGGGAGCCGGAAAGATTGCCGCTGGTCATTACCAGGGCTTGAAAATCTTGGTAGTAGAAGAGAAGATGGTGGATAGGGGTGTAAGGCAGCATCACCCCTATAAAACGATTATCCGGTGCAATATTTTCTGCCAGGGGAAAGGGGGATTTTTGCTGCAACAGAACAATCGGCTTTGCGCGGCCGCACAGAAAATTTTCCTCCTCCGGAGAAAAGCTGGCAAATGTTTTAACCTTATCCAGGCCGGAAGCCATGACAGCCAAGGGTTTGTCAGGCCTGCCTTTTCTTTTTCTGAGTCTGGCAATCGCCTTGCGGTCAAGGGCATTGACCGCAAGGTGAAACCCGCCAATCCCTTTTATAGCCAGTATTTTCCCGGCCTGTAAAAAATCTGCAGCCATGCGGAGAGGATCAGATACTTCGACATTCTGTCCATCTGGTGTACTCAGCATGACCGCAGGACCACAGACTGGACAGCAGGTAGCCTGAGCATGAAAACGACGATCAAGCGGGTCCCTGTATTCAGCTTGGCAGCGATCACACAGTTCAAAGTCCTTCATCGCTGTCAGAGGCCGGTCATACGGAGTTTTTTCAATCAGGGTATAGCGCGGGCCGCAATCTGTGCAATTTATAAAGGGGTACAGGTAACGCCGGTCATCAGGGTCGAAAAGTTCAGCAAGGCAGTTGTCGCAGACATCAGAGTCAGGTGTGACGGGGCCGATTTTTACCCCGGCAGAGATGCTTTCAATAATGTGAAAATTTTGGCAGGTGTCATCCGGTCCGATTTCAGATCGTGTACTATGTAATGCCTCGATATTTGCCAAGGGAGGCTTTTCGCGCTTAATGGCTTGCGTAAAACGATCGATATCCAGTGCGGGGCCATCTATCTCTATTATGACCCCGGCTGCTGTGTTGGCAACATGACCTGTAAGCCCGTATGTTTTGGCAAGCCTGTAGATAAAGGGCCGGAACCCGACCCCCTGGATAATGCCACTGATTTCTATGCGGGCCCTGATTATTTTCCTGCTGTCTGTTGCTGTATCCAACTGTGCCAATCGTCAAGTCCCTGTCCGCTGTAGGAGGAAATCTCAAAAATTATCAGGTCAGGATTGATGGACCTGGCTGCTTCCTTGATCTTTTCTACGTCGCAGCGAAGATGCGGCAGCAAATCCACTTTGCTGATCAGAAGAACACGGGATTCTTTGAACATGAGGGGGTACTTGTAAGGTTTGTCGTCTCCTTCTGTTACACTGAGCATCATAACCTTATGGTCTTCGCCGATATTAAACTCAGCCGGGCAGACAAGATTGCCGACATTTTCCACAACGACAAGGTCCAAGGCATCAAGGTCCAAGTCGGCTAAGGCATTCTGGATCATGTTGGCATCGAGATGGCAGGCCCCGTCAGTTTCAATTTGCACCGCCTCCAAGCCTGCAGCCGCAACCCTTTCAGCATCAAGGCTGGTTTGAATATCACCTTCAATAACACCAATTTTGAGCTGGCCCTCGAAACGCTTCCCCATCTGCTCGAGCAGTGTGGTCTTGCCGGCACCAGGAGAACTCATCAGGTTTATTACTAGAAGATTGTGCGTATCAAAAAGCTTTCTGTTTTCCTGAGCTATTCTGCTGTTTGCATCTAGAATGTTCTTGACAACCGCGACTCGCAATGTTTTCTCCTTTCCTTTAGAAATGTATGACCTAGAAAGTAGGTATTTTCTCCTAATTTGGGGGTGGCCACGGATAATACCCCATGTAAACCTCTTGTGCAAAGGGTTATATGATAAAGCTATAACATGTTTGAATAAAAGGAAAAATTGTAAATAATGGCTGGCTGTACTGTGTCAAAAGAGAACAGGCCAGTATTTTTTTTAGTTATTCCAGCGGAGAACCTTGTTTTTGAAGTCAATTGTGTATTGATAATTTTTCAGAAAATTCATACCGAGCAGGCCGTCAAAAGGAACATCAGGCCCCCGGTGTTCTATGATTCCGGCGACAAGATTTTTTTGGGTGTGCGGTCCTACAGTCACTGCATCAAGTGTTACAGCTTCGGCATCAATAAGATCGCCTCCTGCTACTCGTATGGAGCCCTTTTGTGGCGTCTTGATAAAGAGTTTTCCGGCAATATTCTTGTGCAGGGTTATGTTCGTGGAACCGGTATCCAGCAGCAGCCTTGCAGTCACCTGATTGCCTCCGTATGAAAGCAGCACCGGGACGATAACATGGTCATCCAATACAGTAATGTCGGTTTCATCTTCTGATGCCGAAGGCGCCTGCGGTTGGGCATACTGTAATTCCGGTTTTTCTCCCAGCAGGGGGGACTCTAGTACTATTACCTCTAGGTTATCAGTGGATTGAACAGGAGCGATATTAGTCATATGACGCACACCATTTCCATCGACCCAGGTATAGATTGTTTCCGCAGAAGACACAGAAACTGCCAGGAGGGCACCAAGTAATACTTTCAGACAGATAATTCTCAGGCTCATTGCACAAACCGGTTAAGGCTGGTAAAAAATGGTCTACTCTTCTTCATCATATCCTGTTATTTATACTCACCGCAGGAACGAGGTTGCATGACCAAATTGAATATTATAATAAAAAGAAAACCAATTGGCTAAAATTTTCTATGCTTGATGCAATTCGGCGCATTGCAGAGCGCAAAATCAGCGAAGCTATCCGGAAAGGACTGCTTGAAACAAAAAGTTGGCGTAACCGGCCTCTACCGATGACCAGTGACAACATGGTGCCTGAGGAGTTGCGCATGGCGCATAAAATTTTGAAAAATGCGGGTTACCTTCCTCCTGAAATAGAAACAAAGAAAGAAATCCAGACGATTGAAGATTTGCTCGCCACCTGTGAAGATGAGTGCACCAGGGTTAAACAGATGAAAAAATTAAATTATCTTGTGCTGAAACTGAATATTATGAAAGGCGATGCTGTCAGCATCGAAAGCCAGGAAGAATATTACCGGAAGATTGTTGAGCGGCTTAGCGCCGGGAAGCTCAATGCAGAATAAGTTATAGCTGCATCTCGCCATTCCTGTTTTACCCTTATGTGTAAATGACTCTTCAGTTTTCAGGATTTCGCCTCATATCAGGTACGTGAGACAAAATAATCTTGAAGATGTTCGATTAAAAAGATTTTGCCGAATCCAGCAGCAGCGTCACAGGACCCTGGTTGATGAGTTCAACATCCATCAAGGCCTGGAATTTCCCGGATGCCACCTGGACCCCAAGTTTTGCTGTTTCCTGGATAAACAGTTCATAGAGTTCTTCAGCCTGGTCCGGCGGCGCTGCATTAGAATAGGAAGGGCGCCTGCCTTTTCTGCAGTCGCCATAAAGCGTAAACTGCGAGACGACAAGCATTTCTCCCCCGAAATCGAGGAGGGAAAGATTCATCAGTCTGCCCTTGTCAGGAAAAATTCTTAAATGAGCAATTTTCCCGGCAAGCATTCTGGCATCACCGCCGCTGTCATTTTTCTGGATGCCAAGAAGGACTAACAAGCCCGGACCGATCTTCGAGATAACCGAGCCGTTGACCTTTACTGCTGCCTTTTTGACGAGTTGAACAACTGCGCGCATGATACCCTGTCCGCCGTGTTTCAGGTTAATTTTACCTGCAAGTAAAACCCTTTTGGTCCATAAGGTTGCTTTTCACGGTAACAGATCAAAAGCAAAGAACAAAAAGGAAAAATCCGGTAAACGTATTTTTCAGGAGGGGGATATGAGGTGTTTCCTTCGCCTGGAGCATGCAATTGCTCAGAATTCCCTTTTTGCAATAAGCAATGCGCCAAGCTTGTCATTATCTCTGCAGATCAGCCTTCCTCCCTGATCTGCTTGTCAACCTGGATGCCAAATTTTTTTATACGCTTCCAGAGAGTGACCCTGCTGATCCCCAAGCGTCTTGCTGCTTCTGACTTGTTACCGCCTGTTGCCTGCAGGGCCTTGATAAGCTCCTGCCGACCACCGCCCGTGGGAGTTTTGCTCCTTGCATGGGAGGCCTGCTGCACATGTATGGGATGGTGCCCGAGTAATTGTGCCGGCAGGTGAGAAATGGAAATTTCTCCCTGCGGGCAGAGAACAAAGGCATATTCTATAACGTTAATCAATTCCCTGATATTTCCGGGCCAGCGGTATTGCATGAAGACCTCCAGAGCATCTTTGGCAATGCCGGTGATGGTTTTTTCTGTTTTCAAGCGCATCCGGTGGATGAAGGTGTCAGTGAGCAGAGGGATGTCGTCAAGCCTGTTTCTTAACGGGGGCAGATAAATGGGGATGACATTTATGCGGTAGTATAGGTCTTCACGGAAAAGCCCGTCTTCCATGAGTTTCGTCAAATCCTTATTGGTGGCCGCGAGGATTCTTACATCAGTGGTAATGGGTTGATTATCGCCCACCCGTTCAAACTCCTTTTCCTGCAGGACTCTCAGCAGTTTGGTCTGTGTGGTGAGAGGCAAGTCCCCGATTTCATCCAGAAAAATTGCTCCATTATTTGCAGCTTCAAAACGGCCGAACCTTGTCCTGTCTGCACCGGTAAAGGCGCCTTTGACATGGCCGAATAATTCACTTTCCAGGAGGTTTTCATTCAGGGCGGCACAGTTGACCTTTATAAAAGGGCCGGCATGTCGTCCGCTCAAGCGGTGGATTGCTGCTGCCACTAATTCCTTGCCTGTCCCTGATTCTCCGTAGATAACCACCGGAGCTTCCGAGGGAGAAGCACTGGCAATCAAATCAAAAACCTTTTTCATGGCCGCTGATTTGCCCAGCATCCCATGGAAACCATCCTCGTTACTCAGCTGCTTCCTGAGACGCAGAATGACCTCTTCCTTTTCAACGATGGAACTCAGGTCTGTCAGATTTTCAACACCCCCAACTACCTTGCCTGTTTTATCCCTGATAAGGGCGGCATTTTTCAGAACATGCAGTTCGCCGCCATCTTTTTTTTGGAATATGCATTTGCGACGCCGGACCTTCCCTTCTTTGAAGAGGGCGCAATATTTATCCTTGCCTTCCTTTCTGGTACCAAAACAGGTGTCACAACCCAGAATTTCGCATGATTTGCCTTCCACCTCATCCTTGCTGTACCCAGAAAGCTGCTCAAAGGCCCGATTGACAAATATTATTTTCCCATCAGGATCAACAAGCATCAATCCTTCCAGCATGGTGTCAATAACTGTTTGCCAATATTTGCCGTATGTTGTTTCCAGCATAGCTCCTCCGAAAGCGTTTAGAAATAATCTGTAATGATTAAATGGCAGTAAGAATCCTGCAAAATTCGGACCTGACGCAATAAATGATTTGGCGGCCACTGTCAGATATGTGCCACAACACGTTAATTGCTAAAAAACAATCTGTGCCTGTCTCAAAAAATCCCTGGCATGGAGCAACAGGATGGCCTGTTTTGTCGGAGTCCCAGTTGCAGGAAGAAAAATATTTTTCTGTGACCTGTTGCAAATAAATACAGGTGTTAATTTACGCTAAAAACGTTAACCGAAACATTAACATGTGTTAATAAAATAAACAAGCGAAGAATAAAATCAACCGCAAGAAAATGATTTATATATAATTATTCAGGACTATTAAGGCATGTCAGCCACGCAATTGATTTTCTTGGCACAGGGTTTGCTAAGTTCAGTCTGCCGTACCGTGAGTTAAAGAAGGTTTACATTTTGAAAAAGAGAAGCCTTATGATTAATCCCATTTACAACAAAGGAGACTGATAAACCATGAAAAGAACAATCATTCTAGCTTCGGCCCTGACTCTATCGGTTATCGGAGCAGGAGCGGCCTATGGGGCTGCAGAACACCAGAAGATAACAGGTCCATTTGCAAGTCCCATGGAAGTAACAAAAAAATGTCTTGAGTGTCATGAAGATGCTGGCCATGATATTATGCAGACCAGCCATTGGACCTGGAAGCTTCAGCAGGATTATGGGGAGCGGGGTACAGTTGATCGGGGCAAAAAGAATGCTGTAAATAATTTTTGTATTTCGGTTAACGGGAACTGGGCCCGCTGCACCAGCTGCCATATAGGTTATGGCTGGAAAGATGCAAATTTTGATTTTACTGATGCCAGCAGAATAGACTGTCTCGTCTGTCATGATACTACCGGGAAATATAAAAAACCAGGCCCGGCAGCAGGTATGCCCGCGGGATATACCGGTAATGAGAAGTTTGACAAGAAACCTGTAGATCTTGTTGCAGTGGCTCAGAATATTGGCACACCATCAAGGGATAACTGTATTGTCTGCCATGGTTTTGGCGGCGGTGGCAATAATGTAAAGCATGGTGATATCGACTCATCGATGATTTCGCCATCCAGGGAACATGATGTGCACATGGATGCAGATGGCCAGAATTTTACCTGCCAGACCTGCCATACAACAGAGCAGCACCAGATCAAGGGCAATGCCATGGTAGTCTCACCGCGCGGGGCAAGCCATCTTTCCTGTACAGCCTGCCATGATGCGGAACCACATGGTGAATCCCTGCTGAATTCTCATACGGAGCGTGTTGCCTGCCAGACATGCCATATTCCAACCATTGCCAAGGAAATGCCGACCAAGCTTTCCTGGGACTGGTCTGCAGCCGGTGAGGATATCCAGGATCCTCCAAAGGATGATTACGGTATGCCTACCTATCACAAGAATAAGGGGAATTTTGTCTGGGGCAAAAACGTGGTTCCGACCTATGCATGGTACAACGGCAAGGCAGAGTCTTACCTTCTTGGCGATAGGATGGACCCGGATAAGGTTACCAGGCTCAACTATCCCCTTGGCGATATCAATGACAGCTCGGCAAAGATCTATCCCTTCAAGGTACACACGGGAAACCAGATCTATGACAAGCAGTACAGGTATTTTATTACGCCAAAGCTGTTTGGCTCTCCGAAAGATTCGGATGCCTACTGGGTGAATTTCGACTGGGATAAGGCAGCCGCTGCAGGCATGAAAACGTCAGGACTTGCTTACAGCGGCGAGTATGGATTTGCCCCGACAGCCATGTATTGGCGTATTAATCACATGGTCACGCCTGCGGATAAAGCCCTGGGCTGCCTCGATTGCCATGGCGATAACGGCCGTCTTGACTGGCAGAATCTAGGCTACAATGGTGATCCATTGCGGGAAAAGCTGGCTGCAGCTGAAAATAAGCAGGAAGGTATTTCAATGAAGTAATACAGCAAAGGAAAAGGGTTTGTGTTTTGCAGGCCCTTTGCCTTGTGGCTTCGAGGCTTTCATGCTCCAGAGCATGAAAGCCTTTTTTTGGGATCGGCAAGTATCCCGTAAAGATGCTAGGACAGATTCCCTAATTCGTGTTGCAGAATGGCGGCTGCTGTAATTACAGCTGTTTCTGCCCGTAAGATCCTGCGGCCCAGAGTTACGGGCTGATATCCGGCAGCAATTGCAGCTGTAACCTCGCCGGCGCTGAAACCGCCTTCCGGACCTATCAGGATCATCGCAGATTTTATTTTACCCAATGGGCCAAGGGTTTCACGCAGAGATTTTTGCCCCGCCTCTTCCCAGAAAATCAGCTTCAGTTCATGCTTATCTTGTCCACTGAGAAAAATCAGGTTTTTAAAGTCTGTGATTTTATGCAAAACAGGGGGTTTGGGACGGTTGCACTGCTTGCAGGCTTCCAGGGCGATTTTCTGCCAGCGGGATTGTCTGTTGGCAGCAGGGTTTTGCGCAGCACAGTATTGTGACTGAAAGGGATGTAAGCTCTTAATTTCAAGTTCCGTAATCTTCTGGATTATGAAATCCATTTTGGTCCCTTTCAACAGTCCCATCCCCAGATGCAGAGCAGGAGAAACATCTTCAGTAGTTTCAATATGTGGCGTTATGGAAACAATTTTTGCTTCAACCCTGGTGGGTGAAACTTTCGTCAGCAGGGCCTCAAAGTATGAGCCGCTGCCGTCAAAAAGGGTTATAAGTGTACCTGGAGCAAGCCGTAAGACAGCATGGATATGACGGGCCTCGGAGCCAGTGAGTAAAGCTGTCGGGCCCATTATATTTTCAGGGTTTACAAAAAAACGGCGCATATTTATCTGGTTGATTTCTTTTTGGGGCCGGGAAGTATGTGCAAATAAGCTAGCATTTTTTTATGCCATTGCAACAGAAGGCATCTCTCTTGATTCAAATTCGGGTCCATATCATTTACGTTTTTTGGAAAAGTAAAGCAACCCATTCATCTTTTGACAACTTTTTGACATATGTAAGACCTTGTTTTGCATAGATGGCGCCGATTGAGTGCTCCTGGTCTCCTTTAAGGATGCCTGAGAGGACTAAAAACCCCTGGGGCTTGATGTGACTGGCGAGAAGTTGGGCAAGTTCAGCAAGGATATCATGGGTTATATTGGCGACAACCAGTTCAAAGCCTGTTTTTAGTGAGGATACTTTCTGGCTACTGACAGTTATCCGGCTGTCAAGGCGGTTATTGAGAATATTCTGCTTGGCCGTCTCAAGTGCATCGGGATCATTATCCAGGGCCAGGACTTCTTTTGCACCATAGAGCCCGCAGGCCATGGCAAGAATGCCGGAACCTGTGCCGACATCAAGGATTTTTTCAAGCTTTTTCCCTTTGTGCTGAAATAGCTCTTCAAGAAGTAACAGGGCCAATTGGGTACTGGCATGGTGTCCGGTTCCAAAAGCCAACCCCGGGTCCATTTCAATCACGTATCCTCTACTCTCCTTTGCTGCAGCAGCTTCCCAGGATGGTCTTATGGCAAGCGTCGGTGTAACTTGTAACGTGGTGAAAAAACTTTTCCAATTTTCTCCCCAGTCTACCTCCGCTATGGTTTCAGTCTTGAGGACCGGGGCGGGACAATCAGGGAAAAAATGACATACCTGCGCAAGAAATTGCCGGAGGTCACCAATTTGTTTTTCAGCAGCACCTCTTCCGGGTTCATCTGGAGGGATGGGGATATAGGCAGTCACTGTTTCTTCAGGGAATATACGGCTGGTGTTTAGCTGCCGATTTTCATCTGGACTAATTTCAAGGCCGGTACCGGTCAATTCGCGGACATAGGCAGCAACTGCCTCACTCAGGCGTGAATCGACCCGGATAGTGATTTTATGCCACACTTTGGCAGAACGGTGCTTAATCGAGGAGGCAAACATGATAAATGACTCATATGGTGCGTGATGCAGTTGTAAAGGAGGACCGTGCCGAGACAACCTCCTTAACTGACCACTTAGGGGCACTGGTGAAATCAGCGCTTCTTTCAGAGCAGTCGTCAACAGTGCAGACCGGGCAATTAGGAGGTTCACAGGGATCAACATGGATCATGATATCACCTTCCTCCCCAAGGGCCTCCAGCAGGGCCTGTGTTATTTCCTGTTCTGCCTCGTGTACCTGGATCAAGGTCCAGTAATGGGGCAGGGATATATGGAGATCGACGTGGTGGTATCTTCCGGAGCGCAGCGCCCGCAACTTGTGCGGGTAGAGCCAGCCCGGCTTTCTTATTGTATTGAGACTCCGCACAATACGTTCGAGAAGTTCAGGGTCAGCCTCATTCATAAGGTTTTTAAAGGAATTGGCCAAAAGCTTTATGCCGGGAATAAAGATATTAAGCGCCACGAGGCAGGCTACAAGGGGATCGAGCCAGAGAAAGCCGGTAAGGTGGTAGAGCAGCAGGCCGATTATAACGCCTGCGCTGGTGTAGAAATCAGTGAGAAGGTGACGGCCGTCGGCGCTCAGGGCCTCTGATTTATATTTTCTGCCGGCACGCATTAAGTAGACGCCGACGCCAAGGTTAACTGCTCCGGCCCCTCCTAAAATATAGAGACCGATTCCAAGGTTTCTGGGTGGTAGCGGGGCGAAGAAAACTGGTACTGCCTCGACAAGAATTACAACAGCGGCGATTATTATAAGACCCCCTTCAAGTCCTGCTGAAAAAGATTCTATCTTGCCGTGGCCATAAGGATGATTTATATCCACGGGTTTATTGCTGATACTTATGGAAAGCATTAAAAAGGCTGCAGTCACAACATTTATGATTGATTCAATGGCATCGGACAGAACCGCTTTTGAATCGGTGAGGTAATAGGCGCCGAATTTAACCAGAAGCAGGGTAAGGGAGGTGAGAAATGCGAGCCGTGCCGCCCAATGCATGGCAGAGTTATTCTTCATGGATGTAATGAATGTTTATGTTAATCATAGCTTGAGGTTTTCAGAATAGTGTTTATAGATTTTGCAATATCAGAATTGTCAGTCTTGTAAAGACACGCCGCGAACAGGAATTGCACCTGTAATCTGCTAATTGTTTTACAGCCCTGTTGCTGCTGCGCGATTTTTCGCAAAGTCAACAGATTTGTTGCAGAATGTTTGACATTGTAGGAGACTTGCTGTTGGATTGCAACATCTCTGCACGCCGGACATGTCTTCATCGTGCAAAAGCCTCCGGGAAAGCGACTAATTAAAAAGTGCATATTATGGATGAAAAGAATCTAAAAAAACTCCTTGAAGAGGTACGCCAGGGTTCCTGTGATATTGGCGAGGCAATAAAAAAAATGAAACACTGGCCCGCTGAGACATTGGATTTTGCCTGTCTTGATCATCACCGTGCTCTGCGGACAGGCTTCCCCGAAGTAGTCTATGGTGAGGACAAGAGTGCTGAACAGATTATTGCGATCATGCAGGCCATGTTGGAGAAACCAAGCGTGGCAATTGCAACCAGGGTCAACCCGGAGAAAGCGGCAAAGGTATGTCAGAAGGTTGCGGGCTTGGAATATCAAGATACTGCAGCTATGCTGATCGGGAATATTGCCAAAATATCAGAGCATGAGTGCCGGGGCACGATTCTTGTCTTGTCAGCAGGTACATCGGATATGGCAGTTGCTGAAGAGGCATTTTACACGGCCAGCTACCTGGGTAATCCGGTTCAAAAACTTTATGATGTAGGCGTGGCAGGTATGCATCGTCTGCTTTCTCAAACTGAATTGTTATACCAGGCTGCTGTCGTGATCGTTGCTGCAGGCATGGAGGGTGCATTGCCCAGCGTGGTTGCGGGATTAGTCGACAAGCCTGTTATTGCGGTTCCGACAAGTGTTGGATACGGCGCATCGTTTGGTGGGATTACTGCCCTGCTGGGCATGCTTAACAGCTGTGCACCCGGCATGGCAGTAGTAAATATAGACAATGGTTTCGGAGCCGGCTGCATGGCTTCGACCATAAACAGGGTGTAGCGCATTAACGTTATTGGCTTGTTTTCCCCAGGCCCAATCTGTAAAAGCAAATTGACACTTTTGGCATCTAAGGTATAATCGCCTTTTTCTTTCCCGCAGGCGAAAAGAAAAAGACTGATTGCATGGCAACTATGGCTAAATGCTGCTTTGGGCAAGGCGGACTCTTGACCTTAAAGCCATGGTCTCGGCAAATTGTTTTGTAAATCATTAATCAGTTAGAATTGTTTTTATACAAGCGAAGGAGCTTATTGGATGAACAGGACCCTCAAGTGGAAAACGGCACTCTTGGTTTTCATGATTCTTATTGCAGGAATCATTCTGACACCGTCTCTTTATAAAGGCGCGCCGGAATGGATGAGCAAATATATCGCGCCCGAAGGATTAAATCTTGGACTCGACCTGCAGGGCGGCATGCACCTGATACTCAAGGTTGATCTTGAAAAAGCCGTTGAAAACACCCTAGATCTTGCGGCCGCTGATCTCAAGGAGGCTTTGGCCGAAAAAAAGATCACTGCGGTGCGAACAACTTCCTCAGACCCGCATAAGGCAGTATTCACTCTACCGAACACAGGTGCTTTAGAAACTGTCAGGACGCTTGTGGCCGATGATTTTCCCAACCTGAATATTGATATCCAGGCGGAAGAGGGCTCCTTCCCACGCATATTTTTAAGCCTGACTTCTGAAGAAGTCGATTTCATTAATAAAAATGCTGTTATTCAATCTTTGGAGATTATCAGGAACAGGATTGACCAGTTTGGTGTTGCTGAGCCTGTCATCATCAGGCAGGGGACAAATGAGATCGTTGTCCAGCTGCCCGGGGTTAAAGATCCGGAACGGGCTTTAAGTCTTATCGGCCAGACCGCACAATTGGAGTTTAAACTGCTTGATGAAGAATCCGGAGTAGATCCCTGGCAGCTTATCAGTCAGGCGCAAAACAGCGGCAAATGGCAACCGGGGGAGAGCCGGAAAAAACTGAATCTTGCCCTCCAGAATCAGCTGCCCCAGGGAACAGAGATATATTTTGAGAGAAATATTGATCCACAGACAGGTGCGGAAAGAAAAACGCCGCTTTTGATAAAAAGCCAAATCATGATGACCGGCGAGATGGTCAAGAACGCACAGGTCAGGGTAGGCGGTAATTTTAACGAGCCGTATGTCGGCCTTGACCTTACCGGCCGGGGTGGGAGAATTTTCGGCCAGATTACGGAAAAAAATGTGGGTAAAAGATTTGCCATTATTCTTGATGAGGTGGTGCGTTCAGCGCCGGTGATCAGGGAGAAAATCCTGGGAGGTTCCGCCCAGATCAGCGGCAATTTTACCTATGAAGAGGCGACAGACCTCGCTATTGTCCTGCGGGTTGGCGCTCTGCCGGCACCGGTTGAAATCATTCAGAATCTCACTGTCGGTGCCAGCTTAGGCAAGGACTCAATAGACAAGGGAATGTTGTCCGGTCTGCTTGGCACAGTGCTGGTCTTGGTCTTTATGATAGTCTATTATCGTCTGTCAGGCGTTATTGCAAATTTAGGGCTTGTGCTGAATATTTTTCTGCTTTTTGCCGGGCTGGCAGCCCTCGGCGCTACCCTTACTTTGCCTGGTATTGCCGGTATCATTTTATCCATTGGCATGGCGGTGGATGCAAATGTTCTTATTTTTGAACGCATGCGCGAGGAGTTTGCCATAGGTAAATCTGTAAAGTCCGGTGTAGAGGGAGGGTTTGATAAAGCATTCTGGACAATCATCGACTCCCAGGTGACAACCCTTATCACGGCTCTGGCCCTTTTTCTTTTCGGTACGGGCCCCATTAAAGGGTTTGCGGTCACCCTGTCGCTTGGTATTACCTTCAACCTTATATCAACGCTCTTTGGCACAAGACTGGCATATGATTTTCTGCACAGCAGGCGTTTGCTTAAGCCTCTAAAATTTTTCCAGTTTATCAGGACTCCCAAATTTGATTACATGCAACTGAAGAAAATTACTTTTTCAATTTCAGGAGTTCTCGTACTTATTGGTCTTATCGCCTTTGTCCAGATTGCCCGGGGCAAAGCAAATCTTGGTGTTGATTTCAGCGGTGGCATTCTTGTCCAGTATCATGCTGAACAGCCGTTTACCCTGCAGGAGGTTCGCAAGGTTCTGGGCGAAAATGGCCTTGATGACGTGAATCTCCAGCAGGTGGAGAATGAAAACCGGCTTATTGTCAGGGTAAAGAAATCCGAAGAGAAAGCTTCAAATCTTGGTGACCAGATCGCGGTGATTTTTAATGAAAGTCTCCCTGAGAAAGGTTTTGTGATGGAAAGTCAGGAGGCTATAGGGTCTTCCGTCAGTGAAGTTTTGCGCAATAAAGCCCTGCAGGCCATCGCTATTTCCCTTTTCGGTGTTATATTATATCTGGCCATGCGTTTCGACTTGAGTTTCGGAGTGGCTGCCGCAATAGCTACCTTTCACGATGTCCTGGTCGTTCTGGGAATATGTTGGCTTCTCAATATTGAGATTACCCTGTTGATCGTTACAGCGCTTTTAACTTTGGCGGGGTATTCTTTAAATGACTCTGTTGTTGTTTTTGACCGAATCCGTGAAAATATGAAAAAGCTGGAACAGAGTGGTTCAAAGGGAAGATCAATGTCTGAAACAATAAATGTTAGTATTAATGAGGTATTAAGCAGAACCATCGTTACTTCGCTTACCACCGCCCTGGTACTTGTTTCTCTTTTCTTCCTGGGGGGCACAGTTATCCATGACTTTTCCTTTGCCCTGCTGGTGGGACTCATAATCGGCAGCTACTCATCGGTGTTTGTCGCCAGTCCTGTCTTGAGCCTGTGGAAAAAAGGATAACGGGAAAGTAGGAACACTAAGGCAATCTCAGAATATTCCCTCTTTTCGACCAGGCATAACGGTCCGGTTCAGGGTTGTTCGTCAATTTTATCCGACTGATGTGACTATGCATTTTCCAGAGAATGTAACCAGGCTCTGTGGTAAAAAACGTTTTTCCTTTGGATGCCATCCGAAGGTGGGCTGCTTTACTGAATGCTGCCGCGAGTTGGAACTGGCCCTTACGCCATATGATGTCCTGTGCCTCTGTAGAGAACTGCAACTCTCTTCTGCAGAATTTATTGAGCGCTATGTCGTAATGGAGCAGGAGCCGGGAGGAGGGTTGCCGAATTTATACCTGGCTATGGTGGATGACGGCCGGGCCAGTTGTCCATTTGTTTCTGAAAAAGGCTGTACGGTCTACAAAAGCCGGCCAGGCGCATGTAGGGCCTATCCTGTAGGCCGGGGTGTCACACTTGATACACTTGGAAATGTGCAGGAGATTCATGTCCTGGTCCGTGAGGGACACTGCCAGGGTTTTTCTGAGCCGCAGTCACATAACGTAGCTGAATGGTACGAAGATCAGGGGTTGGTAAAGTATAATGAAATGAATGATGAAATGTTACGCCTGCTCCATCATGAAAAAGTCCGTCAGGGTTTTCGCCTGACGAAAGATGAGATGAAGGCATTCCTTTTGTCATTATACCAACTGGATGAATTTCGTAACCTGGTGTCTTCACCTTCTTTTTATGACAAATACTCTTTGGGCAAAGAGGAAAGAAGTTTGGTTCTCGCCGATGACCTGAACCTTCTCCGTTATGGCATCCGCTGGCTGCAGGAATTATTGTTTACAGAAAAGGTATGATGAAAGACAGTTTTAAAGAAGATGACTATCCGCTCGGTGTTGAATTAACTGAAAAACTTCGGCAGCAGGCAGATCCCTACCATGATGGCATGGGCGGCTGTCACGGCCCTGATCACACGGAGCGTGTTCATAAAACGGCACTGCATATCGGTCGACTGATGGGCGCGAAACTTGATATTTTGAGTGCTGCAGCCCTTCTGCATGATATCGGCAGAAGGTTTGAGACCAGGGAACAGGGAAAAATCTGCCATGCACAAAAAGGGGCTGAGCTTGCCAGAGAGATCCTGGTAAGCCTTGATTTTGCCCCGGCCTTCATTGACCAAATTGCGCATTGCATTGAAGCACACAGGTATCGTGGGGATAAAATCCCCAAGACCCTTGAGGCAAAAATTCTTTATGATGCCGACAAGTTAGATTCCATAGGTGCTGTAGGAATTGGCCGGGCGTTTCTTTTTGCCGGCCAGACAGGTGCAAAACTGCATAATGAAAGTGATGTTGATATTCTTGCCTGCAAACCATACTCCAGGGAAGATACAGCCTACCGTGAATTCAAGTTCAAGATGTCCAAGATTAAGGACCGTATGCTGACCCCGGAAGGGAAAAGGCTTGCAAAGGAGCGGCATAATTTTATGGAAGTTTTCTTTGAACGGTTGGAGCGCGAAACAAAAGGGGCTGAGAGCATGGCTGCAGATATACTGCACATAGCTGCTAAATGATGATCCTGATTTCTCGGTCAAGTTGAAGATTATGGCTGCACTGAAACTTGTAATATTTGATTGTGACGGTGTCATGTTTGACTCAAAGGACGCCAACAGAAAATATTATAATCACCTCTTGGAAGAATTCGGCTACCCCCTGATGGACAGGCAGGAAGAGGATTATGTCCACTCCCATAACGTGCTTGATTCAGTGGCATATATTTTCCGGAAATACCCGCATGAAATTGACAGGGTAAATGTTTACAGGCAATCGGTTGATTATACTCCTTTTTTGAAATTTATGCGCATCGAGCCTGACCTGAAGGAGTTTTTAAGGTTTTTGAAGCCGCAATTCTATACAGCAATAAGCACCAACCGCACTACTACAATGCCTGCTGTTATGAAGATGCACAAACTTGATCCATATTTTGATTTGGTGATTACAGCTCTTGATGTGCAGCAGCCAAAGCCCCATGCCGAGGCACTGCTTAAGATTCTAGGCCACTTTCACTTATCGGCAGACGAGGCCGTATATATCGGTGACAGCGTTGTTGACCTGGAACATACTGCGGGAGTTAATATGCGTTTGATTTCCTTCAAGAACCCGGAGCTGCCCGCTGATTTCCATGTAAACAGCTTTGTTGCCATCTCCCGGCTGCCAATATTTCAGGAATAAAGACCATCTATCCAGCAGGAGAATTGCATGGGGGCCCTTGAAATATCACATGATATCCTGACTGCAGGTTCTGACTTTGACTCCTGCCAACAGCAGGTGCAACGTTTTTTTGAAAGGACCAAGCTCATCCGTTATGATGAGGTCCTGGTCATCAAAGATGAGTCTCTTTGCGGCACAGATAAACAATTCCCGGCAAGAATCAGGACGGGGCTTGAAGCGAATCGGAAGGTGTTGGGGGAATTCCTGGCAAACTTGAAGCAGGAGGGGTTTTTATCACTTGATGACCTCCAGAGCCTGGAAAAGGGGTACCTAACGAAAATACTCCACATCATAGCCCACCTCCAGGATGGATTCATCGGGATAGACAGCCGATTTTATAACCTTGAAGAAGACTCCCATGGAGTTTCAAGACATCTGCAGCAAAAGATTGGTGCAACTCCCCAGATCTATTGGATTCTGAGAGTTAATGGCAGAATTGCTTCTGCAGATGAGGATCCGTTTGATGCCTTGCGAACCTTTGAAGGCAGAGGAAAGTCCGACGATTGATTAGCCGTTATCAGCACTAATCATGATGATGATGGTGACGCTGGTCCTCGTTGCCCGGCCCGCCAACTGCGGCCAGGGCTTTTTCAAAAACTTTGTCTGCTTCTGTAAGCAGGTCAACCGCCTGTTCGATGTATTGAGCCGCTTTGGAATGTCCGGCCTGTCGGGCTACAGCCGCCCATTTTGCATACTCCCTGCCGTGGCTTTGATTGTGCTGCAGCCAATGGTTTAGGAGCATTTGCAGCTTTTCAATATCAGTGAATTCTTTCTCAGCCATTATCTGCGGCCTTCTTGTTTAAGGTTACCGTGCCACCGAGGAAGTCAATACTTTTGACCCAGGCGGATTTTACCAGCTTCGGGTCCTCAAAAAAGGTGCTGACCAGAACCCCTTCGCCTGTAACTTCCAGGTGGGTCACATTTTCCATTATTTTTTCCTGCCCGCCATTCTTTTTGAGTACGACGTTCATCTGACACATATTTTACCCGCCTTTTAAATGTAATGTTTAAAGTGTATAAACACAGCACCAGAATTGACCGTTACCTGAAAATTAACATGAATTCCTAATAGGGTTTATACCATGAAACGGAATTCACCTTTGCCCAGCAGATCATGCAGGTGTAAAATGCCAGCGAGATGACCCTCGGTGTCGGTTACCGCTAAGATGGTAATTTCATGTTCCTGCATTATGCTCAATGCATCTGCGGCCAGGAGTTCCTCCGAGATTGTTTTGGGTGCCGGAGTCATATGATCCGCAGCAAACTGTGTATCAAGATTAACTTTTTTTGCCACCATACGCCTGATATCACCATCGGTGATAATCCCTGCGACCCGTTTTTCCTCATCAACTATAAGGACTGCACCAAGATTTTTGGTATTTAAGATCGAGACTGCCTGGCGCAAAGAGGTATTCAATGCTGTCATGGGAATGTGTTCACCGGTGATCATCACTTCCGACACATTGACTTTCAGCCGTTCACCCAGGCTGCCTCCGGGGTGATTTCTGCGAAAATCACACTCTTTAAACTGCTTGCGGTCAAGAAGGACAACGGCCAGCGCATCGCCCATGGCCAGGGCGGCAGTGGTGCTGGCAGTGGGAGCGAGCCCCAGAGGACAGGCTTCCTTTGGTACCGCAACATTCAATACAGCATCAGCAAGTTTTGCCAGGGTTGATTCAGGGTTGCCAGTCATTGCAATTATTGACACAGAGCGGTTTTTCAGGCTGTTTACCAGCAGGTTCAATTCGGCTGTTTCGCCGCTGTAGGAAATGGCAAGTACCACATCCCTTGAGTCAACGATCCCCAGGTCACCGTGCATGGCCTCCACCGGATGGAGAAAGAAGGACGCCGTGCCTGTACTGTTCAGGGTGGCGGCAATTTTTTGACAAATTATTCCTGATTTGCCTATACCCGCAAGGATAACCCTGCTTGGACAGGCCATTATCAGGTCAATAGCCTTGTCAAAATCAGGCCCGATCTGCTCCATAAGTGCCTGGATGCCTTCAGCTTCAATTTTTAATACTTCTTTAGCGTGTTCAATCGTCATCTATTTTGTTGCCCAAAGAGGGGAATATAAAGTGTTTTAAAGGGTCCTGCGCCGGTGCCTTAATTTCGTGCGTCTTTTGACACATATGATGATAGTATTGCATGCAGGAAGAATAGTAAGACCTATTACTTTTATAATCAAGCCAAAAGCCGTAAACAGACAACAAACGTGCTTAGCTAGTATCCGGCAAAAGAACAAGCACGGATACAAACTGTACTGAGAAGTTATGAGGCCCCGGTGCCAAGCGCCGGTGCTTTTTTTGCTGATGACGACTTGTCGGTTCTATTGCTCTGGGCTATAAATACTGTATGGATTTATGGACCATTATACTCATTGCCCTGGCTCTGGCAGTTGATGCCTTTGCCGTGGCTCTTGCATCTGGCGTAAGCCTTTGCCAGGTCAGCGGCCGGCAGACTTTCAGGCTGGCATTTCACTTCGGCCTCTTTCAGGCTGGCATGAATATTCTTGGCTGGACCGCGGGATTGACAGTCAGAACACTGCTGGAAAGTATAGACCACTGGCTGGCTTTCGGCCTCCTGGCGCTGGTGGCTGTCAAGATGATAAAAGATTCCATTGCGGGACGTGATGAAGAGGCGCAGAAGGTCGACCCGACAAGAGGATATACACTTGTCATGCTGTCAGTGGCAACGAGCATAGATTCTCTGGCGGTGGGTTTGAGCTTTTCGGTGCTGCATGTTTCAATCTGGCTGCCTGCGACCATAATAGGCATTGTCGCAACCCTTTTGACAGTCATTGGCCTGAAACTCGGCTGCCTGCTCGGCTCCGCTTCAAGGTTTGGGGCCAGGGTGGAAATAGCCGGAGGCCTGGTTCTCCTGGGGATAGGATTTAATATTCTGTACCAGCACGGAATTTTTAACTGAGAAAATCAAGAATTATGTTGTGAATATTGTTGTCATAGGCGGCCTTAACATGGTTATCCGGGAAATTATAGTGTTTGCTGCCTGCAAGTTTTGCGCTTTCTGCCGACACCAGAGCATCGCCGAGCCCAGGAGTTAATTCCCGGGGAAGGTGCCCCTGAGGGATGACTCCCGCGAGAAAATCCGGGAATTTGACAACTTTCTGCTTGCCTGAAGGCAGACGGATAAGAAGCTGAAACAGTGCCGGGCTTGTGCCCCCAAATGAAAGTTTACGTATTTCCTTTGGGAGTTTTTTCTGGATGGAAACAATAAATTCTGATTCTGGTTCTAGCTCCGAAATAGCAGGACTTTGGAGAAAGGCTGAAAGGCGGTTCAGGGCTTTTGTCAAAGATGCCTTGGCATTCCGTGGCATGATTTTTTCTACCAACGCTCCTGCTGGTTTCAAATAACGGGTAAATTTTGCCATGCCGGTCCCGGAGTGTGGACTGCAGATTGTTACAAACCCCCCAATATCAGCTGCGCTTTCTGCCAGCAGATAGTGTCGGCCAATGAGTCCTCCACGGCTGTGCCCAATGATAAAGATCGTCCTCCCAGGCCACTTCGTCCTGACAGTATGCAAAACAGTTTTCAGTTCATTAATTGCAATCTGAATCGGGCCAAGTGGTTGGCTCTGGGTCCAGGACGCCAGGGAGAATCCTCTGGACTGCAAACAGTTCCAAAGTCCCTGGATACGAGGATCCACAGAGCCAAAGGAAATGGTATTCCTGACGTTGTCAAGTGTGTCAGTGAGAAAAATTGTGAGAGGCGCCAACCCGCCAAGGACAAAACATTTCTCCGGGTCAACCCAGAAATAATTATTCATGCCAAGGCCATGAATAAAAAGAATAACGGGCAGTTCCGGTTTCCCGCTATGGAGCTTTAATGAAAGTTTCATGATTTCAGTATAGACAATCTATGGGTTCATGATCCGCAGGATTTTACGAAATCTCGGGCGAGTCATGATGCCCGACATAACTACCAGCAGAAAATGATGCAGCAATAAAAAACCACTTACCCCTTTTTATCCCAGGGAAGCCGGGGTAAAGCGTTTAAGGCGGCGATGTATTTATCCTTGTCATATTGACGGGTTTCCTGCAATACGCTGAACACTTCAGAGGCAACCACATAGCCGATGAGGCGTAAGGACTCCTCTTCAGAAAAACCTTGTTTCCTGAGCCGTGACAGGGCCTTTTTTGTTTCCGGCGGGTCATTTTCCCTTATCTGGGTATTGATGACTTCAAGGATGGCTTTTCGGAGTCTCTGGTTCTCGGTTTTTTTCATGGGAAGACGAATAAGTCCCAAAGGGATCAGTGCTCAATAGTAAACATGCGTTGCGTGAGTTTCGATTTTGTCACATTATGAAACGCGAAAATTCAGGTTAAATAACCGGAGGACCGTTTACCACCATCTGCGCAATGGTCAATTTTACCTTGGGCGCAATCATCCTCCTGTCATCGAGCAGTTCTATTTCCAGTCCGACAAGCCTCCGGAAGAATTGCGTGCGGTCCAGGGAAGAGCCGGTATTATCTGCAGCAATATGTTCCTGGCAGCGAAAGCAGCCGGGAAAGTCCAGTATTTTCCCATCCGGCCTTGTGAGGGTTGCGGGTACGCCGTGCAACCTGCAAATCATTAATCTGTAAGGGTAGAGTGAGCAGAGTCCATTGGTGTTAAGAGGACACATTATTATGGGGTGCTTCCCCTTTGCCAGGGATGCTTGACTCCCGGCCACATATTTGGCGGCCTTTTCGATGATATTTTGCAGTTGGCTCTCTTCAAGGCTTCTGAGGCCAAGCCACAGGTAGGCCCATTCAGTGTATGTATGATGCAGAAAATAACTGTCGCAGCAATTGTCAGGACAGCCGGAGCACGAAAAATCCAACAGTTCTGCAGTTTGATTGTAGGCAGCTTCCATATCCTGGTACAAGTCAGCCACCCTCCTGATAATTTCAGGTTTTAGTATAATCTCATCTTTTTTCATGGAAGTACTGGACCTGGTATATTGATACATCCAGTTCGCCCTTTTCCCATTCATCAGCTGCAAGCCCGGCTTTGGTGCACAGATGGGCCAGGAAGTCCTCAGTCCGCGGGAGCTGATCCCAGACCTGGGGTAGAAAGGTGGCACGGGCCATGCCCTTAGTGATGATTGCGCCGTCAATCTTGGGGCGCAGTTTTTTAAGCAGATCGCGGCTATCAGAATACTGCAGATCCTGGGGATTGGTCAGGATGCTTATTTCTATTTCTGCCTCTTCAAATTCAGGTGCGGTAAGCGCGGGGAAACGGGGATCGTTAAAGGCAGCGTTAATGGCATTGCGCCGGATGCCCTCCAGAATGGTTTCAGAAGGGGTGAGGCAGCCCATGCAGCCGCGCAGCTGATTCCGTATCTTCAGGGTTACAAAGGTCCCGCGCTCTTCCTGGAAAGCGGGGTCTGCAAGTTTATTGTCAGAGGTGATCCTCTTGCCGGCATCAGAAAGTCCGAGTCTCGCAGCAATGGTTGCCCGGGCCAGGCGGAGCAATTTTTGCCCCTGATCGTCTGTCAGGTGTTTTGAAGCTGGTGCTGATTTCATAGTTTCTTCAGGAAAGTTTTTACCATTCCACCCCCAGCATAAGACAGTTAATGCCACTGCCAATGCCAAGCAGGGCAGCACGTTGTCCTTGGTTGAAAGCTCCTTGCTCAATGCCCATTGCCATGGTGACGGGTGCTGAAACAGAGCCGGTATTCCCTAAAAATGTCAGGGTTTCAAAGTTTTTGTCTGGTGTGAGTTCCAATTGTTCAAAGAGAAGACGGGCATGGGCCTGACCGACCTGGTGACAGAAGAATACATCGATGTCGGCTCCCAGCCAACCCAGTTCCTGCAGAAAATCCTGCCAGGTGTTTTGGGCGGTCTCAATGCCACGCTTCATGAGTTCTTCGGAATCCGTTGTCATGAGTATTGAAGCGTGGCAGGAATCAGGTCCAGTGGATTGCCCTCCCTGGCAGAGCTCACTATGCCTGGTGTTGGCACGATACGCTCCGCCAAGAAATTTTTGTTGGCCCGGGCTGTAATTTTCATGGGTCATAACCAGGGCAACAGACCCGGAGCCGATGGTAAGAGAGGCAAAAGAATTTTTGATGGTTTTGCGGGTCAGGCTGGTGTCGGCAGTTAGATTCTTTATGGTCGATTCAAGCAGATCCTCCGCAGTTTCCCCGGCAACCAGCAGACCACATTGTACCTGACCCAGTTCAATCATGCTGGCAAGAAAGATCATGCCGTCCAGAAAACCGAGACAGGCATTTGAAATATCAAAGACTAGGCACTGTTCCGGCAGCCCCAGCTGTTTATGGACAAAAGAGGCGGTTGCCGGTTCCATCATGTCACGGGACACAGAAGTAAATATGAGGCATCCCAGTTCGCTTGCCGAAAGACCTGAAGCGGCTAATGCCTTTTTGCCTGCCAGTACCGCCGCGTCACTTGGCCTGGTTCCCTTGTCCCAGAAACGTCTTTCTTTTATGCCGCTCATCAGTTCGAGGCGGCCTTTGGGAAGCTTCAGTTTTTGGTAAACAGCCGCCAGCCTTTCTTCAATGGCATCCGAGGAGATTACATGCGGCGGCAACTCATAACCAAAGCTGTGGAGTCGTACATGCTGAAATTTCATTAATCCACAACCTTGGAGATAATATCCGCATCAAAATAATTTATGCCCATGCCGCCGTCGGCAACTATAGTCTGGGCGGTAATGGCTGAAGAGCGGTCTGAGAGAAGGAAGGCAGCAATATCCGCTATTTCAGGTGTTTGCAGTCCTTTCTTGCGGAGTGTCAGCTTTTCGGCATAGAGGTAGCTGTCCACGTACCCTGGAATGCCGGCCGAGGCCGAAGTTTTTAGTAATCCCGGGCAGACAGCATTGAACCGGACATTGGAAAAGCTGGAGAAGCTCTTTGCCAGGAAGCAAAGAGATGATTCCAAGGCAGCCTTGATGGGCGCCATATAGCCATAGTTTTCGGCAGCCATCCTGGTGGTGGAGATTGATATGGTTACAACCGATGCATTGCCGGCAAGGAGGTCTTTAAAATGTTTGCAGATAGCAATGAGTGAAAAACAGGAAATATCAAGCGCCTGGAGAAAATCTTTCTTGCTTGTTTCATGAAACGGTTTGAACCCCCCGGCATAGTTGGCAAAGGCAATTGAATGCACGATGCCGTGTATAGGCCCATCCACAGACGCGGCAATTTCCTGGCGCACCCTGGCAATATTGTCCTCATTCTCCACATCGCAGACAAAAACCCTGGATGCGGGGAAAAGTTTTTCAGCTGTCTCCTTTCTGACCGGACTGCGGACAACGTGGATGACTTCAGCCCCTGCCTCCTGTAGAACCTTGGCAATGGCGCAGGCAACAGATTTCCGATTAGCTAAACCGAAAACGATTATTTTTTTATCAGCGAGTTGCAAAAAATCCATATGCAGCAGAACGATGAGGTTTGATGAAGTTATTTCACCTATGAAAAAGGCACTTTAAAAACGGTTCATAAGGATGTCAAAGTTTTTCGGAATATTCCTGTATTTTTGTCGATCTCGTAAAAGCTTCAACGGCAGGTATTGCGCCTGTAGTCAATAGTTTTCTCAGGCCCCGTTGGTGTTTGAGAAACTTTTTACGGTGTTGGTTTTTTTCATTGGCGAATTATAGTCATGTTGCTATAGTGGGTGCCATGGATTCGCCAAAGCCAACCACCCGGACAAAGTTTATTTTTATTACCGGTGGAGTACTCTCTTCTCTGGGCAAGGGTTTGGCAGCAGCAGCAATTGGCGCTCTTCTCGAAAGCCGGGGGCTTTCAGTCACCTTCCAGAAATTAGACCCATACATCAATGTAGACCCGGGTACCATGAACCCGTTCCAGCATGGCGAGGTTTTTGTCACCGATGACGGGGCAGAGACCGATCTGGATATGGGGCACTATGAACGTTACACCAATGCCGTGATGGCACAGATTAACAATTATACCTCAGGCCGCATTTACTACTCTGTTATTTCCAAGGAAAGGCGTGGTGAGTATTTGGGTGGGACCGTCCAAGTCATACCCCATATCACTGACGAGATAAAAAATGCCATCCTGCAGCTTGCTGATACAGTTGATATAGCTATTATTGAAATTGGCGGCACCATCGGTGATATAGAAGGATTGCCCTTTCTTGAGGCGATTCGCCAGTTTCGTTTTGATGTCGGACGGAACAATTCCCTGTTCATCCACGTTACCCTGGTGCCCTATATTAAAACCGCCGGCGAGGTGAAGACCAAACCTACACAGCACAGTGTCAAAGAACTGCGGGCCATTGGTATTCAGCCGGATATCCTTCTGTGCAGAACGGAAAAAAGCTTAAGTAAAAGCCTGAAGGAAAAGATCGCCCTGTTCACCAATGTGCCCACCGATGCAGTCATTACGGCCAAGGACGTCAAGAGCATCTATGAAGTACCGGTTCTTTTCCATAAGGAAGGACTGGATGACAAAATCCTTGAACTCCTCAATATATGGACCGGCGCCCCCCGCATAGAAGCCTGGGAAAAGCTGGTCGAAAAGATCAAGAATCCCAAACATCATGTTATTATCGGCATTATCGGCAAGTATGTTGATTTGACCGAGTCCTACAAGAGCCTGCATGAAGCACTTGTTCATGGAGGGATTGCCAATGATGCCAAAGTTGATCTGCGTTATGTCAGTGCCGATGAGCTTGAAGAAAGCGGTTCAGCCGATGCCCTGGCAGGATGTCATGGCATCCTGGTGCCTGGTGGTTTCGGCAAGCGGGGCGTTGAAGGCAAGATCATGGCAGTCAACTATGCCAGGACCAACAAAATACCCTATTTCGGTATTTGTCTCGGCATGCAGCTGGCGGTTGTGGAGTTTGCCAGAAACATTGCAGGCATGAAGGGCGCCCACAGCACGGAATTCGATAAACAGACAAAATACCCTGTTATTTATTTAATGAAGGAATGGTACGATTACCGCACCAAGCAGGTGCAGGTCAGGGATGAGACCTCGGATATGGGGGGGACCCTGAGGCTTGGCAGTTACCCCTGCATGCTGCAGAACTCGACTCTTGCTCACTCAGCCTATGCCCTGAAAGAAATACAGGAGCGGCATCGCCACCGCTATGAATTCAACCCGGACCTGCGTGCAGATCTGGTTGCCAAGGGGTTGATCATCAGTGGAACATCGCCTGATGATACGCTTGTAGAAATTATTGAACTGGCTGACCATCCCTGGTTTCTTGGCTGCCAGTTCCATCCGGAATTCAAATCAAAACCCATGAGACCGCACCCCCTGTTCCGGGATTTCATCAAGGCTGCATTAGCATATTCCCAAAAAAAGTAAGCGGCAACGGGATTGTATTGCAGTGGCAGCCTGAGCCGAAAATTTCATGAGTATTGAGCTCAAATTGTATATCTAGCTGAATTTGTTAGCTTTTAAAAGCATTGTTGATCTCATTTGCAACCTCCCTCTTCTTGTAGACAAGAATGCAGAATCCTTCTCGAAATTGCGTATGAATTTTTCAGTCCATCGGAGCATACTGGTTAGTTAATCATGGATATCGTTTCAATCAGCAGACCAGGGACTCAGGAACCCATCCAGGTCGGCACAGGACATCCTTTTCTGCTTATAGCCGGTCCCTGTGTCCTTGAATCACCAGGCATGGCCAGGGAGGTTGCAGCAGCGCTGAAAGAAATTGCCAAGCACCTCGAGATTTCTTTCATCTTTAAATCATCATTTGACAAGGCCAACCGCACTTCTCTTGGATCCTATCGGGGGCCGGGACTGGAGGAGGGCCTTAAAATCCTAGCCGATATCCGCCAGGATTATAACGTGCCGATCATTTCTGATATCCATGAAACGCAGCAGGTAGATGCAGCAAGCGAAGTTCTGGATGTGCTGCAGATCCCTGCCTTTCTCTGCCGGCAGACAGATCTTCTTGTGGCAGCGGCCAGGAGCAGTAAAGCCATTAACCTTAAAAAGGGTCAATTTGTGTCACCGTGGGATATGGCGAATGCGGTCAACAAGATACGGGAGTCGGGCAGTAAAAATTTAATGTTGTGCGAGCGGGGTTTTGCCCTGGGGTACAATAACCTGGTGGTGGATATGCGGAGTCTGCCGGTGATGCGTTCCTTTGGCTGTCCGGTAATCTTTGATGCTACCCACAGCGTACAGCTTCCAGGCGGGGCAGCGGGAAGTTCTGGCGGCCAGCGGGAATTTATCCCACCACTTGCCCGAGCCGCTGTTGCGGCAGGCATTGACGGCATATTCATGGAAGTCCATCCCCACCCTGAAAAGGCACTTTGTGACGGCCCCAACTCCATGCCCCTTGAGCGTCTGGAATCACTGCTGAAAACACTCCTCAAGATTCATGCCGTAGTATCTGATGATAAAAACAGTAACTAACTATTCTAAATCCAGAGGAAAATGGAGATATGGTGCAAGATGGTACTTGCTCTAGCGGGAAAGCTGGTTATCCCTCGGATTGTGAACTTACCCAGGCCTTGCTTGATAAGGCAAGAAAAAGGAGTGAGTCCACAGAAAGGGGGTATGTCTGGAAGTCGTGCCTGCCTAAAGCGAAAGGCTTGAAACTCTTTTTACTGGACGTGGATGGGGTCTTAACCGATGGTACCATCACCTACACCCATGAAGGCAATGAGATCAAGTCCTTTCATACGCGTGACGGTTTCGGCATAAGGCTGCTGATGGAAAGCGGGGTTGAAGTGGGTCTTATAACCGCCCGTGAATCAGAGGCGGTAAACCGGCGGGTTCAGGACTTGGGCATCAAATATGTTTTTCAGAAAGCAAAAAACAAGCTGGAAATATTCGAGCACTTGGTAAAAGAACTGGACCTGCAGCCGTCTGATGTAGGGTACATGGGTGATGACTGGCTCGATCTTCCCCTGCTGGTGCGTGTCGGTTTTGCCGCCACGGTAGAAGATGCTGTCCCTGAGGTGGTGCAGATTGCACATTATGTGACCAGACGAAAAGGGGGCAGAGGGGCGGTCCGTGAAGTTTGTGACCTTATTCTGGAAGCCAAGGGAATGAGCAAGGACCTGCTTGAAAAGTATATGAAAATGTAACCTCTGTACTCTAACTGGCTGGCAGTTGTATTTAAAATGCTGAAGGATCCAAGAAATCTTCTGTGGATTGTCCCCCTTGCGGTTTTGTTGGCTATGCCGCTCTGGAAGCCTACCGCTTCTCGTATATTAAGCCCGGTACGCAAGGAAATAGACGTTCCGGCTCCTCCCTCCCTTACCAGTAAACGCGCATTGAGCACTTCTGAAATGAACGGGGTGCAATTCGAGCAGAGCAAAAACGGCGCAAGGGAATGGTATTTAACTGCCAGCCGCCTTTACAGCACAGAACAGGACCCCGATATGAAACTTGAAGACGTGAAGGCATTGTTCGGAGACAATGAGGCAACGAGCATAAGAAGCCAAACGGCAAGGTATAATGCTGACACCAAGCAGATAACCCTGGAGGGTAAGGTCGTAATCCAAAACGACAAAGGTTATGTGATGCAAACAGATTCGCTGGAATATATTGCTGCTGAGAAAAAAATCAGAACTACCTCCGCTGTCAATATTCAAGGTAGCAATATTGAAGTCCGGGGGAATCAACTGCTCTATGATACTGCGACAGGGAATTATAGGCTCCTGGGGAATGTTGTCTGCAAGGTTTGGTGATTGCTTTTGAGGTTTTGATCACAAGAGAAACCGTCCCAGCATGGGAAATGCTGCAAATTGTATAGCCAAGAAAATATCTTTATAACTATCTGTAATTAAAATATTGTTTCTTTACTCCCGTAAATAGCGAAATTATCTCTATAAAAGAAAGCCAAATGAATGCAGACAAAAATATCCCACTGATATCATGGTCTAGCAAGAAAGTTGCTGCAAATTTTGTTGGGTGGTAATTGCGGGAGAGAAACTGGCAATAGTTACACAGAATTCAAAAGTGCCAGGCCGTTTTTTCTGAGAATAAGCGCTTCTCGTTCAGCCCCAAGTTCGAGGGCCTGCAGATGTCTGTATGTGTCTCCGGCTCCAGACCAGGGGGAGTCAGAGCCAAAAAGAATATATTCCGGGGGGTGCTTGAGGATTATCCTGCGCGCAGTCTCTGTATCAATCTGGTCCAGGGTGTAGGAAATGTCCATGTATATATTTCTGCCGGCCAGAAGTTCCTCCACCTCACCCCATTGCTGCCAGGCGCCCAGGTGGGTTGTAACCATTTTAAGGTCAGGGAATCGTGTCAAGACGTTGAGAATCTGCCTGGGGTCACAACGCCTGATCCTTGGGAAAGCGATATCAAACCCTGTGTGCATAACAAGGATGAGTCCATGTCGGCTGATTTTTTCATAGGCCGGGAAAAGGTTTTCATCATCGAGGAAGAACTGCTGGTAATAGGGATGCATCTTAATGCCCTTGAAGCCTGCAGTCTTGATGCTGTCGATATGCTCCAGCAAGTGCGGATCACTGGGATGAAAGGACGGAAAGGGAATGACACGCTCAGAGCGGACCTGCAGGGACCAGTCCATTATTGCTTCAAACTGTGAGGGCCGGGTGGCAATGGAACAGATGACGCTTTTCTCCACGCCGTCCCTGTCCATATGGTTCAGCAATGACTGAATCCTGCCGTCATGCATAGCCTTGACATCGCCTTCCTCTTCCAGGTAGGGGATTGCGCTGGCAGCAACCTGGTCTGGAAAAGCATGGGCATGAATATCTATGATTCCCTGCACGAATTATCTCCTCGCCCGCATGCTCATCTGAGTATCAGTCCCTGCCTGATCTCTTCCTGCAGCAAGTTGATAACCTTAATCGGATCAGCAGCTTTGGTGATGGGACGGCCGATTACCAGGTAGTCAGCCCCATCTGCAATCGCCTGCCTGGCTGTAACTATTCTTTGTTGATCATCCTGCTGATCATAAATGTTGTTACCGGGCCTGATGCCGGGGGTGACAATGAGCAGTTTGGATCCAAGATTCTCGCGCAGCCTTTTTGCCTCGAGACCTGATGAAACCACCCCGTCACAGCCAAGCTCCAGGGCTCTTTTGGCTCGGAAATAAACAAGATCCTCAATGGATTCTGTCATGCCCATGGCCTGCATATCTTCCTGGCCGAAACTTGTCAGCACCGTAACCGCCAGGAGCGCCAGATCACCCTTGGCTGCAACTGCAGCCCTGATAATCGGGTCGTTGCCATGGATGGTTGCAAAGGCCACTCCCCGGTTGTTGAGTTGGGCCACGGCCAGTTTGACGGTTTCAGGAATATCAAAAAACTTGAGATCAACCATGACCTTGTGGCCCCGGGCAGAAAGCCAGTCCACGATCTCGAACCAGCTGGCCATGAAGAGCTGCAGTCCTACCTTGTAGAAACTGAGATGGGACTCGGTTCTTTTGACCAGATCCTTGGCCTGCTCAGGGCTTTCAACATCCAGGGCCAGAATTATGCGTTCATTAACAGGGATATCTTTCATTGTTTTTTGGATCGTTATTGGTGTATGCAGGTCAATGGGTAACTACCATGTTGCAGAACCAGTGACAATAAAAAAGAAGATCACAATACCAGGAGAAGCAGGAGTTGCAGAATAATCAGGCTGTATATACCCGCCACGACATCGTCGAGCATAATGCCGAGCCCCCCGTGGAAGCGCCGATCAAAAAAGTTGACCGGAAAGGGCTTTGCAATATCGAATACCCGGAAGAGGATAAAGCCAAGAACCATGATCAAAGGTGTTGCCGGCACAGCGATCATGGTAATCAGCATGCCCACTATCTCGTCAATAACAACAACTCCGGGATCCCGGTTATCCAGAATTTTTTCTGCTTCGCCGGCAGCAAAAGAACCCACGACAAACAAACAGGTGACAACTGCAAGATAGACCGGGAAGCTCAGGCTATGCAGGAGATAAAAAAGCAAAAGGCCGACAAGAGAACCCCATGTACCCGGGGCCTTAGGCAGATAACCACTGTAAAAACCAGTGGCTATGATCATTATCAAAGTATGCATGGTTCGTTCAAAAAGAGCATCAATTTCAATGAGTCTGTATTGTCAGCAGCTGCGTTGTAATGGTGGACTATTGCCAAGCAGTCTCTTCCTCAAAGCTACGGCATACTCGATGTTTTTAAATACTTCCCAAACACATTGCTTTGTGACGGTCATTTTTTAGTAATATGCTTTGTGCTCCGCGGCTGCATAAAGCGTTAAAAAAACTGTCGAATATTAACGGCCAGCACTCAGCTTGAAAAAATGGTTCAGTTGACTAAAAACCCTCAGCTGTTTTAATCCTTGGACCCTCGACCCCTTGAAACCCAGGTCCCTAATATTACTTCTCACTTCTTACTCGCTTTAAACTCATCCGGAAAGCAGCGATTTACGGCCGCATACACATCTTTCAGAGGCACCTGGTTTTTAAGGGCCACTCGTCGGCAGTCCTCGTATTCCGGGTACAGGACAAAACCAGAGTGCGTTTCCACCCGCTTGACGTGAACAGGGCCCCAGGGTGTTTTGACCGTGCCCTTTTGTCGCGGGAGGGTCATCCTTTTTTCACGCCGGTATCTGAGGCCTATGGCTGTGGTTTCCTTAAATATCCCTTGCTTGATTTGCAGAGACCTGACAGGATCAGTTATCACCTGAAGCAGAAAGCCCGGACGCCCTTTTTTCATGTGGACAGGGATCAGGCTCACATCCAGGGCGCCAAGGGAGAAAAGCTGCTGGCACAAATGGGGATAGGCTTCAGGTGACCAGTCGTCCAGGTTGGTCTCGATAATTTCCACGACCTGGCTTTCGTCCACCTGCCATTCATGCCCAATGACAAGCCGGAACAGGTTGGGACGTTCTCCAGCCAGTTTGCGGCTGCCTGCTCCATATCCTGTCTGCATGATCTTCATGGGAGGGAATTCACCAAATTCGCAGCTGAGTGATTTAACCAGGGCTGCCCCGGTAGGGGTGACTAATTCCTGGTCAATAGGAACACCGTATATTGGTACATCCCTCAGAATTTCACAAACTGCAGGTGCCGGCAGAGGCAGCTGGCCATGGTCGCAGCGAATCCAGCCCCTTGGCATGGGCAGGGGCGAGGTGACAAGTTTCCCTATACCAAGAGCATGCAAACCGATAATTGAGCCTATGATATCAATAATGGAATCAACCCCGCCGATTTCATGGAAATGGACTGCATCGGCCGGGCAGTTATGAATTTTAGCCTCTGCCTCTGCAAGACAGGTAAATACCCGCAAAGATTTTTCCACTGTTTCTCCATGCAGTCCACTGTGCTCAATCAGGGTTCTGATGTCCTTCCAGGTTCTGGCCGCGTCGGATTTGTCAGCTTCTATTTCAAGCCGGGTCGCGTTTATGGCCTGGTCCTGCTGTTTGAAGCTTTGCAGCGTGTATCCTTCCAGGTCCAGTTTTGCAAGTTCTGCCCGCAGCTCCTTAAGCTCCAAACCTGCATCTAACAAGGCGCCGAGGAACATGTCGCCGCTTATCCCAGAAAAGCAGTCGGCATATGCTATGAGAGTGTGTCCCTTCACGATCATTCGTCCGATTGTGTCTCCTGCTCAAGTTTTTTGGCACTGCTGTAATGTGTAAGCTTTTGCAGAATCTGCCTGCGGAATAGAAAACACGGTAATGCAACTATGGCAGAGAAGAAAAGGAGAAGCAATAGTTCGAAATAATTTCTTTCATACACCTGGGCGCCTTCGAAAGAAAGCACCAGTGTTCCGGGCATGCGCGCAATTGAAGCAATAAAAATGAAGACCTTAAAAGGCATGGTACTGAGGCCAAGAAGGTAGGAAAGGGAATCCTTGGGAAAGCCGGGGAAAAGGAAAAGAAAAAATGGGATCACAAAGTCTCCTTTGAATACCAGATGGTTGAACTTACGGTATACTTTTGTTTTAGAGAAACGGTCCCGAAAGGCATCGGCAAAGAGATGACCGATGGTAAAGGCAAAAGCTGAACCGGCTGCCAGGGCAATACTGGAATATATAAAACTTGGCCAGGCCCCGAAAAGATACCCGCCGAGGATTCCTGTCGCCTCTCCAGGAACAGGGGCAAACAGGACCTGGAGTATCTGCAGAACCATGAACATAAGTGGCGCCAGGAAACCAAAGGATAGTATGGTCTCTCTGGCCCTGGTGCCATTTGCCATGATATCTTCAAGCTGAAACAGAGCCCGGGTCAGCAAACTTTCGCCCCAGAGAAAATGGAGGACCAGGCCGGAACTGACCAGCAGCAGAAACGAACACCAGAAAAGGATTCTTGCCTTCTGTTTTTTCATTGGCCCAGCATAGTCCCAGGCTCAATGGGCCTGCCGCTGATAAAGGCGTGAACTTCCATGCGCCTGGAGCCTTCAGGCTGGATTTCCTTTATAAGCAGGCAACCATGCCCTGTTGTTACAAGGAGTCCCTGCCGGTCAGCCCTGCAGACAATGCCCGGTCCGGGAAAGTTGTTTTGACAGGGATGTTTGTCAAGGACCTCCGGGGAGAACAGGCGCAGTCGCCGGCCGGATAGGGTTGTGTAGGTTGTCGGCCAGGGATCAAGTCCCCGCATAAGGCAACTAATCATCTCTGCCGATTGGGACCAGTCTACCAACCCGTCTTCCTTTTTGAGTAGTGGAGCAAAACTTGCCTGTTCATCATCCTGCTTTACGGGTTTCAGCACGTCCTGGCGGAGAAGATCAAGGGCCTTGCCGAGGGTAGCGCCGCCCAAGGCAGCCAGCTTGGCAGAGAGCGTCCCAGCCGTGTCAGCCGGATCAATAGGGATTCGGTCCTGCAGCAGTATGTCTCCGGTATCAATGCCTTCATCCATCTGCATGATGGTAATGCCGGTTTCAGTGTCACCATTAATTAAAGCCCATTGCACAGGTGCAGCACCACGGTACTTGGGAAGAAGGGAGCCATGTACATTGATGGTGCCCAATGGTGGAAGATTGATAATATTCCCTGGCAGGATTTTGCCGTAAGCAGTCAGAGTGATGATATCCGGTTCAAATTTGCTCAAAACGGTATGAAAATCATCACCCCTGATACGCTCAGGCTGCAGTACAGGAATGTCAGCCTGCAGGGCAACCTCCTTGACCGGCGGCGGCAAAACTTTTCTGCCTCTGCCTTTGGGCCGGTCAGGCTGGGTAACAACACAAACAACATTTTCACCTTTAGCGAGAAGGGCCTTGAGCGAGTCTACTGCAAATTCAGGGGTGCCCATAAAAACAATACGGTTTATAGCAACCATATCAGGAGGATTCCTCTTCCTGTTCACGCAAAATTTTTTTAAGACGTTTCTTATATAAGGAGCGCTTCAGGGAACTCAAGTGGTCAATAAAGAGAATGCCGTTTAAGTGGTCCAGTTCATGTTGAATAACTCTGGCGAAAAAGTCTTCAGCAGGAAATTCCCAGGACTTGCCATGCAGATCCTGGGCCCGCACCAGGAGTTTTCTATAACGCTCAACATTTGCTGTCAGGTCTATAACGCTCAGGCAGCCTTCCTCTTCAACCTGGCGGCCTTCTTTATCAATGATCTCCGGGTTGACCAGAACCAGGTGTTTTTTGTCTTCCTTGCTGGCGGAGACATCAACAACAACAACACGCAGGCATACTCCAATCTGGTTGGCAGCAAGACCGGCACCAGGAGCAGCATACATTGTTTCGGCAAGGTCATCCGCCAACTCCTTCAAGGAATCGTCAAAGCTGGTAACGGTTTCAACCTTCTGCCGTAAAACAGGATTTGGGAAAGTGAGAATCTTTTTTATAGCCATTGTTTCATTTATTTGTGATTAATTAAGTATAATTTATAAACAATAATAATTATTAGGCTCAGATTCCAATAAAAAACAGAAATAAAAGAAGATGGGCTGAGATTACAGGCTGGAGCGCAATTATTGTGTTCAGGGTCCTTATGGGTTATGGTTGCAGCTTTGCGAAAATCTAGCCGCTGGAAGGGGAATAGAAAATGATTGCAGATGATGATACGATTTTTGAGCAGGGCTTGTCCCGACTGAGAAAACCTGTTCTACCCCTAGTCAATATGGTGCAGTTTTTGTATCTGACCGGCCCTTTTGAAACCATTAAGGTGGTTCTGGGGAGTCTGACGAAAGCTGTTGAACTAGAGGGTGTTCTATATGATAACCCGCAGCAGCTGTTAAAGCCGTATACATCATTTCTCAGGGAATTTGAAGTAATCAAGGGGAAGAAAAAACTTTCTGCTGCGCTTCCGTTTATCATAAACGAAAAGGAGGAACCCGTTGCCAAGCGCCCGGCCCTTGAACTCTGGATCAAACAGCAGATTCTCAGCCGGGAGCTGGAAATAATAAACAGCCTGCTGTGCGGACCATGCGGCTGCGTGCTCTGCTGTACAGGGCCAAACAGCAGGTTTGATGAAGCTTCCGGGTTCAAAGGGAGGATGAAGCAGGAATTTTTTGAGATACCGCTTGGGGATAACGAGATTGACCTTTTTGATATAAGCAGGGTTGATACTGCAGAAAGCCGCGCACTGACAGCCCGGTCCAACCCGCCGCTGCAGCTTGGGCAAGCCCCCTTTTATAAAAATGAAATGACCCTGTTTCACTGGGAGAACGGCTGGAGTCTGATATTGCCGGAAGGTTCAATCTGCCCCAGGCTGGCTCCGGACACGAAAAGATGTACGGTGTATGATAACCGTCCCGAAGTCTGCCGAAAACCACAGATCTTCCCCTACGTCCTTGAGAAAACACCTGATATTGCCAAGCGCAGCGATGGGGCATTGATCCCGGTTTTCATGGCGCGGAACAAGATACTTGCTGTGTGGGATTGTCCCTATGTGCGGAGGCTGCAGCATGAGATTGGTGCTTATGCCGAGATGAGCGGTCTTGAGCCTATATTCAAGAAAAGTAAAACATGATGACACCAGATAATGATACTGGGTGGCGCTGTATTTTTTTACTGCAGAATCTAAACGCGCTTTGGATTTAATGTACGACTCGCAAAATCTGGACTGACGTGGTTCAGGAGTTTTTTCTTTGCCAGCGATTATAATTTATGTGGGTATTCATCATTGCAGGGACACTCTCAATAGAGTGCAGGTCAGAAAGTACCTGAAACGTTTTAAAGCGGTTAATGTTGATTGTAAAGTGGCGCGGCGGATTATAAAATGATGTGCCAGCACCGCTGTTGATGCAAAGTGTGAAACTGGCTTTCGGATAAAAGTTGATCACCTGTGTCTGAAATTACTTTCATCTGGGGGTTTCCCGGAAGTCTCAAATTAAATTACATGGTATGAAAACAAGTGCATATTGAGCCAATAGTATACTTATTAATCATAGTTGCCTACCTTGTAGGGTCAATTCCCACCGGTCTCATTCTGTCTAGGGCAACCGGGGTTGATATTCGCAAGTCAGGCAGCGGTAATATCGGCGCCACAAATGTAACACGCCTGCTGGGCAAAAAACTTGGGGCTCTGACCCTGGTTGGTGATGTCCTTAAAGCAGTGATTCCCATGCTTGCAGCGCATTGGTATTTAGTGCGTTCAGGGATGGCGATAAGCCCCCACGAGGTGGACCTTGCCGTATCATTATGTGGCGGCGCCGCTTTTCTTGGGCACGTGTATTCAATTTATTTGAAATTCAGAGGCGGCAAGGGCGTGGCAACAGCCTTGGGGGTTTTTGTTGTACTTGAACCATTGGCCGTCCTGATAAGCCTTTTGCTCTTTATTGCGGTAGTATATTTCTCCGGGTATGTAGCTCTCGGCTCTCTCTTGGTTGCTGCTCTGATGAGTCTCTGGATTTGGCTGCTTAAAGGTTCAGCCAACCACATATTTCTGGCATTTTTTATCGGGGTGCTCATCTGGCTCAAGCATGCTGAAAATATCAGGCGCCTGTTTGAGGGAACTGAGTCAAACTGGCGCGTATTGAAAAAAGAAAAAAATAAGGCAAAATGACGAAAAATGAATGGGCTGCCATAAGGGCAGCTGCAGACCTGCTTGGCCTTGGGAAAAAGGCAACCCTTGCAGAGATCAAGAAGGCTTACAGGCGGTTGTCCAGAAAACACCACCCTGATGTGCAGAAAAGCATCAAACAGAATAATGAAAATATTGCCATGCATGAACTCTCCGAGGCCTATCATGTATTGCTCCGCTATTGTAACGCATACCGCTTCCCGTTGATACCCGGTGATAATGAGCAGCTTGATGCGGAAGACTGGTGGTTTGAGCGATTTGGCCAGGACCACCTGTGGAGCAAAGGAAGTGCGCCTGAAGAAGATACCGAGAAATAAACAGCGGATCATTGTTAAGATAGTATGTTATGAAATTGCTCAAAGCCTTTCTTCTCGTTGCAGGACGTGGTGAACGGCTGAAGCCCTTGACCGATGCAACACCCAAATGTCTGCTGCCGATTCATGGCAAACCCCTGCTGCAGATATGGCTTGAAAACCTGGCACACTATGAAATTGATGAGGTTCTGATCAATACATACTGGTTGCCCGCGCAGGTGCAGAATTTTGTAGAATCTTGGTCGAGGAGGCATAAAAAGCCCCAAATTGCACTCTATCATGAGTCTGTTCTGTTGGGCAGTGCGGGCACCCTGCTGGCCAATCGGCAATGGGCCGGCAGGGGCCCATTTTTTATTATTTATGGTGATAATCTGACGCGATTTGACCTGCAGAAAATGCTGGTCTTTCATGGAAACCACAGGCAACCCCTGACCATAAGAATTTATCGGGGTGCAGATCCAAAACGTGCCGGCATCGTGTGTCTTGATGACAATGATATTGTCATTGATTTTGAGGAAAAACCGTTACACCCAAAGTCTGACGTGGGAGCCGGGGGCATCTATATTGCTGATAACAGAATTTTTGACTATTACCCGGAACAGAAAGGGAACAGGAGGCGTGAAGCACTTGACCTGAGCTATGATGTTCTGCCCCGCATGGTTGGAAAGATGAAAGCATATGACAGCGGTGAATTCTCTATGGATATAGGAACACCCGATTCATTGGCAGAAGCCAGGAGAAGGTGGCTGGAGGTATTTCAAGGGTATGGTTGATGCATATAGCAATATTCTGATACTCTTTCATATCTACAGTTCAGAAAGATAAATAGTCATAATAATTGGTTGTTAGCTAAAACTAAAAAGAGTATGTATGAATCCTGATAACTTGATGTAGCTGGAGTCTCTTGTTTGTTATTTGTTTAATTATTATAATAAGTTATGGTGTTAATATAATGTTGAAGCTGTTTAGTGTACTCCTTACTGTTTTGCTTTTAACTTTTCTCTTGATGCCCCCTTCTCATGCTGACCATCTTGTTGACCGGGTCGTGGCGGTGGTCAATAATGATGTTATAACCCTTTCTGAACTGGAAAAGGCCGGCAGGGAGTTTTTTGAACGCATTAAAACGCAGGCACCTGCTGCAGAAGTGGATAGGGCCCTGGAAAAAGCCCGAGAGGAAGTGCTTTCGCGCCTGGTGGATAAATTTATTGTGCAGCAGCAGGCGGAGAAGTTGTCTATCACGGTATCAGAACAGGAGGTGGATACAGCACTCGACCAGATACTGGCAAGGAATAATGCCACGATAGAGGATTTCAAGAAGGAATTGGCAGCAATGAAGATATCCGAGCAGGAATACCGGGAGAACCTCCGTGACCAGATTGTCCAGTCCAAGCTGGTCAGTTACGAGGTGCGGTCGCGGATAGTCATTACTGAAGAGGATATCAAGGCATACTACCAGAAAGAATACACTCAGGAAGAAGGTATGGGTGGTTACCATATCCTGCAGATGGGTTTTACCTGGAGAAACACCGTGACACTGGCAGAAGCAGGGTTTGATACAAAAGAGGCAGCCCGCGAAAAAGCGGAAGAGATACGGGCAAGAGTACTTGATGGCGAAAGTTTTACCGAGCTGGCAAAAACATATTCAAATTTACCTTCAGCTCATGATGGCGGTGATATCGGGCTTTTCCAGAAAGATGAAATGGCCGCCTATATGAAGGACGTGATTTTGGCAATGCGCCCGGGTGAAATAAGCCCAATCATTGAAACCGGCAATGCTTTTCAGTTTTTCAAGCTGCTTTCGGTCCGTGAAGGAGATCTTGTTGTCAAGGCACCATATGAAGCCGTGCGTGAGGAAATCAGGGATGATCTCTACCGGCAGCAGATGGAGGAACAGTATAAGGCATGGGTTAAAAGTCTCCGGGAGGAGTCGTATATCAAGATATTGCTTTAATGAGGTACTGGAGGAACTGTAGGCATCGGCACAGAAAAACAAGTCCCAGAAAATAGCGGGCAGGGAGACAAGAAGAATCATGGTGTCCGGTCGGCTTCTGCTCGAACTATCGGAGCTTATTTACGTGACAAGCGCATAAGCAGTGATATTGATAGAGAAGAGGTGTCTGCAGCAACGGGCATTTCAACCATGGTTCTGCAAGCCCTTGAGAATGATGACCGGGAGAGACTCCCTGCCGAAGTATATATCAAAGCGTTTTATAAAAAATATGCTGAATACCTGGGCCTGGATTTTGAAGAGGTAGAGGCAAAGTATCAACAGCAGGCCCAGAGTTTGAAAAAAGTAAGGCGAAGGTTTGATTTCAGCACTGTGATTACCCTGAAAGGGCATGGGGGGAACATTTTCACGGAAACTTTACGCAGGTTGTTTCTGCCCCTTGTTGTGCTCTTTCTGGGGATTCTTCTCTATTTGATTTACATGAACTACCTGGCACCCTACAATCCGTTTGGATTTTGTCCGGAGCAATTCCCGGCTTTTTGTTCCTTGCTGTCCACAAGCGCTCCTGGTCTTTTCTGTTGAATTAACATGACCGCTCCACTGTAATGGCTCTTAAGAACATGACAGCTATCGTTCTCAAGGTAAATGACCTTGGGGAATCAGACAAAATTGTCACTTTCTACAGCATGCAGGCAGGGAAAATTGCAGGAGTTGCCAAGGGCGCCAAGAGGAGTAAGAAACGGTTCAGTAATAAGCTCGAAATTTTTTCCCTGCTCGATGTCATGTATAACGCCCTGGAAGACCGGGCAGGCCTTGTCCGTATTGTGGAAGCCGAGCTGCTTGCCCCCTTTATGAGTTTACGGGAAGATTACGAGCGCTATGTGAACGCTGCCCTTGTGTGTGAACTTATCTATTACTGGTCAAGAGATTATGACGCTGATAAGAATATATTTCATATCCTACACTGGGCTTTGCAGGGCATTGACCGTGGCAGCACTCCGCTTATGGTGCAGATATTCTTCCAGGTCAAGCTTTATACGCTCCTTGGGTATCGGCTGCATCTTTCCGGCTGCATCAAATGTCAAAATGGTGAGCAGTCCGGTGTGCCTTACGCTTTTCATGCGGGCCGGCATGGACTGCTGTGCAGGAATTGTTATTCAGCACTGATAGGGAGAGAGATGGTCCCCCTGTCCCTGAATACCATCAAGCTGCTCCAGCATGCCCAGGAGCTGCCGCTGGAAAAATTGGAGAGGCTGCGTTTCTCTGATGTGTCAGTGCGGGAAGCGCTGCAGTTATTCAGGGTCTATGGTCAGTATCTTCTACAGCGAGAGATTGCGGCCTGGAATTTTCTGGGAAAAAGCGAAGGGCAAACCTGTCAATCCAGGTAGATGATTTCACCACTGTGCTGGATTATTTTTGAGCCATCATCCAATTCAAGAATTAAGCCGCCGGAACTGTCAAGGCCGGCAACCTTCGCTTTAAACAGGGGATCCTCCCTGACATCATAACCGAATAGTATCCGGCGCCCAAAGACGTCGGTCAGGGCTTTATATCTATCCAGCAGCAGGTGTCCATCCTCATGCCTGTTTTCTGCCCGCGTCTCGTGCCGTTTCCCAATACCGCCAAGTTTTTCAAGGTGTCTTTCTTCTTCGTAGTACAGCAAGCCGATATTCCAGCGCAGTTTTACCAGCAGTCTTGCCGTCATCTCCGTCAGGCTGATTTCCTTACCCAGTGATGATTTGAGGGAAGTCGCCAACTCTGAGAATTCGGCTGGAAATTTGTCGTTATTCACATTGATTCCAATGCCGATCAAGACATATTCTTCAGCAAAACGGGAACCGGTAAATGTTTCAGTAAGGATGCCGGAGATTTTTTTGCCCCCTGCCAGCACATCGTTTACCCATTTTAGCCGGGCTGTTATGCCATAATGGAGCAGGGTTTCACAGCTGGCAACTCCGGCAGCCATGGGCACGAGAAGGTTGCTTTCAGGCAGCAGGGTATTGACCAGGACAAGGGTCATCCAGAGTCCCCCCTGCGGGGCATGCCAGGGTCTTTTAAAGCGGCCTCTGCTCTGTAACATTGCATCAGCCAGGATCACTGTGCCACTGGGGAAAGACCGGTTTGCTTCTTCGGCCAAGTGGATCCGTTGCCGGGCCCAGTCCATACCCCTGGGGACCTGTTTATGATGTTCTAAGGTCGAACCGATTATTGCGCCATAACGCAATACGCTATTTACAGTGTCTAAAGAAAATTCCCTTCTGCGTAAGGGGAGTTCCTCTTCATCTGTGATTTTCTGAATGAGTCCGGAAATACGATCTTTAATTTCGGACATTGGAGGTTACAGGGAGTAGATTTTGGTGAATAGGCTCAGGGAAAATACTCATTTAAGCCCATTCAGCCTTAACATGTGTAATAATTTTCTGGATTAAAGGGAGTTTATCCCCGGGGCATACTCCGATGAGGGGGGCACCCTGGTTTACGCTGACACCCGGTTTGAAATATACGGAATGGATAATGCCTTCTTCGCCGGTATAATAGAGAGGTGTGTCTCTTTTCATGAGTGACATGGTAATGATTTCTTCACCAGGTTTGATAATGACCGCTTTCTCACCCTGCTTTTCAAGGCGGGCCTGGATATCCAGAGCGAAGAAATATTTTGCCTTTTCCGGAGCCTGGAACAGGTAGAGAACATTCTGCAGGATGTTTTCGATGATCTCCTTTTTCTTGAGCGGGTGCTTAATGGTCATGAGTTTTTCGCCGGCCTCGACAAACTTCCCCTCAAGTTCTTTGCGCAGGCTGGTAACGACCCCGTTTGTCTGTGAATTCATGGGCTTGGGGTTGTTTTCACGGTTGAGGACGTACAATAATGTTCCCGGGTGATGGTTCCATTTGCCGCTGGGGCCGTCTACCGTTTCCCCCTCGGTGACATTGAAAGTGATACGCCCGGTGTGTGGCGTCAAGACATCCAGGTAATCATATGGATCCAACCGGTATTTATTGATTATTTCGTTAAAATTAATATCTTCGTACATGTTTTTGCGACACCTTGTTACTACAGTTTTTTAGCCTTGGCGCTCTTACCGGTAATAAAGGTTTCGGCCGCCCATGGTCAGAAGTGCCTTGTAAAGATTCTTTCTGAAATCCCTCCGATCCCAGATACCTTGAATATGCCCCCGTTTCAGAGCTTGCCGGCAGTTGTGATAATCCGGCGGCACATCTTCACCGGTTGTTTCCCGTATGACCCTGCTTCCCGCAAATCCAACCCGGCTTGAACGGATGGCAAACTGGTATGGCGAACAGCCCAGAAAACTGGCAACCGGCCCGGCATAGGAGTTGTTGTCATACACAACGATATAGAGACCACCAGAATCAATATACTCGCGGACGGCCATAGTGCATTTTGGCATCTGGATTACACCAAGTGTTCCTTCATTAATTCTTATGCCGCCTGTGGTATGGACATACGCCAGGAGAGGACGGCGTTTCAGGCGTGCTTTTTCGCAGGCCCGGACAAACTTTTCGCCTTCAGCCGCCCCGACTGTCCCATTCCGGAAATCGCTGTAGAGCATAGTCACTACTATATCCACATCCATTACCTTGGCATAAAAAGTAATATTGGCACTGTTGCGTTGCGTCTTGGCGCGGTCCAGCTCCAGGCGGTCGTCAAAACCAGGATAACTCAATGGATTGAGGGAGCTGATTTCGGTATTAAAAACCTTTATGGAATCAGGATCAAAAAGGTGCTTCAGGTACCATTCATACTCCAAAGGGAAATGATGGCCGCAGTTTTCACAAACCCCACAGAACTCACCATACAGGTCAGGGATCCAGAGATCCTTGCAGCCGTACTTGGGCCCATTAGGGCAGCTTATGGTGCGGTCTTCGTTAGCTAGCGGGCTTGTATAGGTGTCCCAGATGTCGAGTTCTTCCGGTATGATCGGGCGTTCAATGGTTGGACGGATTTTTTTTGTTTCAGGCTTGCGGCTAATGAAATTGTACGCAGTAGTAAAAGGGGTGGTTATTCTTTTGATCAGGACAGAGCTTTCGCCGGATACATCCTTGATAACTTTCTCCATCTGTTTTTGCTGCTGGCGTAATAAATCATAGCGGAAGGCGTAATATGTTCTGAAAAGAATATTCCTCGTTTTTCTATAAATAGCCTCGGTCGAGGAGGGCTGTCCCCCAAAATAGGAGGCGGCCATATTCCGGTATTTTTGGGATCGATACTTAAGAAGGCGCTTGAGTTCATCGTTATTGAGATCCCAGGAAATATGTATTTCAGGCTCTTCTGTGGCAGACTCTTCAGCTTTTTTCAGCTTGACGTCGTAAGCTCTGAAAGCCCTGAGGCTTTTGGTTTTCAATACGACTTCATCAGTGGCCCGGATTATTTCAGAGCGGATCTGCTTGAAAAAGGCAAAATCATCACGTTTTGCTCCAAGAATCGGTTCCTGGATAATGCGGTCAATGGTCCCAAGCCTCAGATTATCTGCTGCAGTAATTTTAAGACGGTCGGCACAGGCATCAATGAGTTCTGCGGGCACCTTCTCACCTTCCCGGATTTTACCTTCAATGGCAGCCGCTCCTTCCGGGGAGATAACGGAATAATAACCATGGGAGAACATGAGACGAAAATCGGAAAGGCCTACCGCCTCGGCCCCCCCAGAGCCGCCTTCTGAAATAACAGATATCATTGGCACCCTGAGCTTTGTCAAGGCGTAAAGATTTCTTGCTATCTGCTGGGCGGCACCAGGATAGTCCTCAACCGGGAAGGAACCCGGCGTAAAAATGTAAAAGTGGATGGGGATGCCTTCTGTTTCGGCAACCCGCATGTAGCGCAGGGCCTTTTCATTGCCCCAGGGCTTACATGAGCCACCGTTACGATATTCTTCCCCGTGGCCTTTTTCCTGGCCGATAACCATTACCGGCTGAGGGTAGATCTTGTTCTTGATCCTCCTGACTATCTGGGCTTTTGCGGTCACCATGGAGGGGTCAATATTTGCATCCTCCTCACCGCTTAACTCGGTGAAATCCTCGTAGACGTTTTCCAGAATATCCTTGAGCGTAAAACGTTGCGGACTGCGGACAATACGGACCCGCTCCATAGGGCTTAACGATTCCTCGCAGCGCTCCTCGATAAAGGTGAGCGCTTCTTCCAGTTCATGGATCTTTTCAGTAAGCTCCTCTTCCTCATAGTCATAAAATGAGTCCTTCAGGTGGGTGTATTTCTCCTGAAAACCTGAGAGGTTACCCCAGGTCGGACTGTCCTTGACTCTCATGAGATAATTGAGCCGTTCTTCCGTCTTGTGAAGTCTTTTACGAAGGTCGTCCATGTAAGTATCGTGTTACATTAATCGGGAACAAGTTTTTACCTGGCTCGAAAAACTTTCTGACGCTGCCTCTGACAAAAAAATACTGATTTTATCCCCACTGTGAAGACTTGTGAGATTTTTGCTGCAATGTCAACCATCTCATCTCTGCCGTGTTTTGTCTGATAAGCAAAGAGGGCTAAAATGTGAGCAAGCGGTCCAGATTGTTATGCAAATATTCCATATTGGTAATAATAGGCTCCCCTTTGCTATTAGTGCCACTAATCTCTGTTTCGTGCATAAATTTGCTTGCCCGCTCCTTTGTTTCCTGAATGGAATTACCCCAGAGGACGACCAGGGCCAGGTTCGGGTCAAAATCACTTGGTATGATGTACGGTCTGTCTTGGGGTACATGGGTATAGACTGCTGCCCAGTCATAATCAGGGAAATTGAATTTCTCGATGGTGCCGATCCACGGGGCAAAACCACGCTTGGTATCTTCAGCCACGATACGAAGCTCGATGCTTGCACCCCTAAAGTCAATATCGTGCTGGGTAAACCCGATACGATCACCTAAGGCCAATCGTATCTGTTCCCTGATCAGGTTGGGATGTTTGTCGTTTATATAGCTTATACGGGCGGAAATATCGTTTTCCACCTGTATCCTGGTATTTACCTCAAGCAGGTAAGGCTGTCCGTCCTGGGCCACAATCCACTCCCAGGTGCCGACATTGTCATAGCGGACATGGGAAGCGAGTTTGAGTGAATACTGCACAATACTCTCTTGCACTTCATGGGCATCAAAATCATAGACAAAGCAGCTGTCGTCAAATCCTGGAGCCGCCTCAACCCTTTTCTGCCGGCCACTGCTCTGGATGGTGCAGTTCCGGGTGCCGAAGTGCAGCCTTTCGCCATGGCGGCTGCAGAGCAGCTGTACTTCCAGGTGGTTGTAATCCCGCAAACATTGTTCAATCAAAACCCCGGCATCGCCAAACTGCCTCTTGGCATAATTCTGTACCTGACGATAGACACGGCGGAAGTGTTCAATCTCTCGCACCTCTTCAATGCCCATGCCACCTCCGCCGGCAGCTGCTTTTACAAGTATGGTGGGATTTTTGATATTCTGGCTTTTCTGGTCCTCCAGGAGCTGATCGGCAATTACCTCCGCCTCCATTTCATTATAGATCGGGCTGTCCGTGCCTGGTATTACCGGAATTTCAAGAGATTTTGCCACATTCTTGGTGTTGATTTTATCGCCGAGGTTTTTGATGACCTGCCAATTCGGACCGATAAAGGTCAGCGGTCTGTCCCGCACCGTCACCCGTCGGGCAAAGCGGAAATCTTCTGAGAAGAAACCGTAACCAGGATGAATAGCGGTACAATCTGTATGGTCAGCGACTGCAAGAATATCATTAGGGTCAGTGTAACTGGTAATTTGCCAGGCCTTCTTTGTGTTGCCTTTGCGGTCAAGATTCAGCCGGACATGCTCCGATTCTTCGTCAGCTGCAGTATATACCACAACATAGTCAAGCCCGAGGTCCTTGCAGGCCTGCATTATCCTGATGGCGATTTCGCCCCTGTTTGCTATGAGGATTTTGTCTTTCACAATAAACTTGTTTATTTATTTTTGCAGTTGCCTGAGCATAATTCTTAGTAAAATTTTCAGTAACTATGCCATAAACCCCCAAAAAAATAAATTATAACCAGGCAGATACAAATGTGAAACGGAATTATATCTTATATTGTCTATCATAACAAAAAGGGGATGAACAGCATTCATTTACTTATTCATCCCCTTTTTGAAATTTCAAAGGCGATTTTTATACTTTTTTTGCTGTCAACAGTCAATTTTTTTCTTGACTTTATGCCTTTTTTTCCCTACCCATGCATGATAGAAAATAATAGAAAATAAATGTTAAATTTCTCTGAATTATTCACTTTTTAATAGCAATTCTGCATGGAAAAAGACCAAGATTCCTCAGCCGATTTACCTGACCCGCAGCCTAATAAAAATATATTGATCCGCCTCCTTGACAAACTCGGATTAAGCCGTTCACCTGATACTACTGAAGACCTTGAGATGGAAATTCAGGAACTACTGGAAGAAGGTGAAGAGCAGGGCTTGATCACGCGACAGGAAGGACAGATGATCAATAGTATTTTTGAGTTCAGGGACACCCTGATCCATGAGATCATGACGCCGAGACCGGAAATGGTCAGCATCGACGTGGAGGCCGGGGTCCCAGAGGCGCTGAAGCTAATTACCAGGGAAGGATTTACCAGGATACCGGTTTATTCTGATTCCCAGGATAATATTATAGGCATACTGAATGCGAAAGATCTACTTGTCTGCATTGATACTCCTGAGGCCTGCCCTGAAATAAGAAAACTTATCAAGCCGCCCTACTTAGTGCCTGAGACCATGCGCATCGTTGACCTGCTCAGAGCCTTTCAGGCCAAGAAGAACCATATGGCCATTGTGACCGATGAATTCGGTGGTGTCCGTGGCCTGATCACCCTGGAGGATGTGCTGGAAGAAATTGTCGGTGAGATTGATGACGAATACGACAAGGAGGAACCTCAATGGCGGGCCCTGCAGGATGGTAGCCTCATGATTTATGCCAAGGAGGATATCGAGGTAGTCGAGTCTTTTTTCAGTGTGGAACTGCCTGACGGTCCCTATGAGTCTGTTGGGGGCTTCATCATCCATCAACTTGGTCACCTGCCCAAGGCCGGCGAAATTGTGGAACTTGATGCCCTGATATTCAAAGTTGTCTCAGCCACCAAACGTCATATCAAGTCAGTTAAAATCCAAAGAAAATGACCAGGCAGGGTAGCGCAAGAGCCCAAGGAGGACGAAGCAGCAGCCTCCTGTCCTACTGCCTTGCCCTTGGAACGGGGATATTGCTTTTTCTTTCTTTCCCCGGGACTGTGGGGTTGTGGCCCGCAGTCTGGGTGGCTTTGGTCCCCCTCCTGCTGGCCGTGAGGAAAGCTAAACCAGCTGCGGCAGCCCGGCTGGGATTACTGGCCGGCATGGTGCATTATGTTTCGCTGCTCTATTGGGTTCTCATTGTTTTAGGCAAATATGGCAATTTGCCCTTGTGGATCTCGATACCGGCATTGCTGCTCCTGTCCCTGTATATGAGCAGTTATCTGGCACTTTTTTGCGTCATTATCAGCAAGGTCTGGGAACAACGGGAAATGTTGGTAGTATGGGCAGCACCACTCCTCTGGGTAGGTCTTGATTATGTCAGGTCTTTTCTTTTCTCGGGTTTTCCATGGCAGGACCTTGGGTATTCACAATACAAAACACTTTTACTGATACAGACAGCTGACCTGACAGGTCATTTCGGTATTACTTTTCATATCGTACTAATAAATACAGTGACAGCCCTGCTTCTTGTCCTCTGGATTGCAAACAGGTCTGCAGACCCTGAGGCGCAGCCTGTTTTGACAATGAGGCTCCGGCAGGCCTGGTTCTATGCAATCCTTCCTTCCCTGTGCATAATACTAGTTGTCCTTGGGTATAATGTTATCCGTTATCGCCAGGTATCCGGGATAATTTCCGACAGTCCGCAAATGAAGATTGCAGTAGTGCAGGGCAATATTGAACAGGATCAGAAATGGTCTCCGGCGATGCGTCTTGAGACAGTTGATATATACACGCACCTTTCGGAGCAGGCCATTGATCGGCAGGATGGATCTCCTGTGCTACTGGTCTGGCCTGAAACAGCCCTCCCCTTTTTAATCGGTGACAACCTTTATTATCGCAGGCTGAAAAACGGTCTGATAAAAAAACAGAAAATCTGGCTGCTTTCGGGTGCGCCGTTCTATAGAGCACCTGAAGACAGGGATTCACAACAGGCAGGAGTGGGTGAGTCTTATAACAGTGCTTATCTTTTTACGCCGGAAGGAAAAATTGGCGGGCGCTATGATAAACAGCATCTGGTCCCATTCGGGGAATATGTTCCGCTCAGCGACTATTTTTCGCTTCCGGGTCCACTCGTTGAAAATATAGGAAATTTCAGCAACGGTAAACCAGTCAACCCCTTGTCTTGTCAAGGGGCGGCAATTGGTGTATTAATCTGCTTTGAAAGTATTTTCCCGAAATTGTCCAGAGACTGGACTGCCAGAGGCGCCAATCTTCTTGTCAACATCACCAACGATGCCTGGTTTGGCCATTCCAGTGCACCCTGGCAGCATTTATCCATGTCGGTATTCAGAGCTGTAGAAAACAGGAGGAGCCTGGCGCGTTCTGCAAACACAGGGGTAAGTGCTGTTATTGATCCGCTGGGAAGAATAAACAGAAGTTCCCCTCTTTTTCAGCCTTTTTACCTGGTGGAGAATGTGCCTTTGCTGCAGACAAAAACAATATTTGTTGGTTTTGGCCACCATTTTGGGCTGTTATGCCTGCTTGCAAGTATTCCCTTTGCATTTTTAGTCAGAAAAGAGAAGCGCAAAGAGATGTGATGCAATCCTCTCCAGAGATGATTATTATATTCCATTCAGAGGAGGAATTTAGCATATGTCAGCAGAACTGAAACAAAAACTCCAGGATTTGAAGGATCGCATACTCGCCTTGAAGGAGCATCTTTGAGGTAGACAGCAAGAAAGAGCAATTAGTCGAGTTTGAAAAACAGATCATTGCTCCGGATTTTTGGGAAGATACAGCTGCAGCCAAGAAAATCCAACAGGCAAGAGGCAGGGTGCAGGAGGTAATAGAGTCCTGGGAGACCTGCTATTCAACCTGGGAAGACGCTTCCCTGATGCTTGAAATGGCCCTGGAGGAGGAAGATGAAGAAGCGGAAAAGGAGGTGGCTGAAACCCTCGATAACTTGGAAACCAGGGTCGATGACTTTGAGCTGGAGTGCATGTTCTCCAGCGAGCATGACGAGAATAATGCCCTTTTGACCATTCATGCTGGAGCCGGCGGGACCGAAGCCCAGGACTGGGTAGATATGCTTCTGCGCATGTATCTCAGGTGGGCTGAGGAAAAGGGTTTTTCGACTGATATCCTCGATTACCTGCCCGGAGATGAGGCGGGCGTAAAAGGTGTAACAGTCCTGGTCAAAGGTCATTACGCCTATGGTTACCTGCGTTCGGAAATGGGTATCCACCGCCTGGTGCGCATCTCCCCGTTTGATGCCGGTGGGCGCAGGCACACCTCATTTGCTTCAGTGTTTATTTTTCCGGAGCTTGATGACACTATTGATATCGATATCAATGAAAAAGACCTGCGTATTGATACGTATAGGGCCAGCGGAGCTGGCGGGCAGCATGTAAACAAGACCAGTTCGGCTGTACGCATTACCCATCTGCCGACAGGTATTGTCGTGCAATGCCAGAATGAACGATCCCAGCACCGCAACAAGGACATGGCCTTTAAAATGCTTCGGGCCCGCCTCTATGAAAGAGAAAAGGAATTACAGGCCAAGGAGCAGGAAGGTCTGCACGGCGAGAAAAAAGAGATCGGCTGGGGCAGCCAGATCCGCTCTTATGTTCTGCAGCCGTACAGAATGGTGAAAGATCACCGGACAAACTGTGAGATCGGCAATGTGGAAGGTGTTCTGAATGGTAACCTGGAACCTTTTATCAGGGCTTATCTCCTCTGGCAGCGATAAACAATATTATGCATGTCCCTTAGTGAATATATTTTAAGTATCAGTGAAATTGAGTTTTGATGTAAATTATGTGTGGTAGCGCTCAAACACCAAAGCCTATTTTGGTGATGTATGGATACAAATTGCAGAAATGCTCTCCAAAGGAGTGTCGATCTGTCGGAAAATCCTCAGCTATTCGGATTTCGCATATCAAGGTGCAGTGTCTCCTTTCTTTAGCAGCTTCCCAGGTATCTCAAAACGTAAACTACAGGGAATAAACAGTTCTGCAGACAGATAAATGAAAAATAACAGCAAGAGGTATGGAGAGTCCTGCGCTAAATGCGGTACCTGCAATACCGTATGCCCGGTGTATTTGGCCACTGGCAATGAAATACATACTCCACGCGGTAAGCAGCACCTCGGGTCCAGGATAGAAAAGGATGAGGTTTCGTCGCATTATGCGGACATTTTTTCCAAATGTTTGCTGTGCGGCGCCTGCCTGGATGCCTGCCCAAGGGGTGTAGATACCCCGGAACTGGTTATTAAAGTCCGCTCTGAACTGCCCAGGCTTTCAGGACTTTCATTTATCAAATATCTATCACGCAGGGCTCTTGCTCACCCATCTCTTTTGTCAGGCTTGACCAGGATAGGCAAGGCTGCCAACCTGATATTGGGCGAATGGCTGCCGCACGATAGCGGCCTGCGCTTACGCTTGCAGAGTTTTGGCCAGGAAGCATTCAAACTGCCGGCAGCAGGCTATATCGAGAGGCTGAAAGCAGAGTTGCCTGAGGGTAAAGAACAGCAGGAAAGCCGGGAAAAATCAGGGACAAGTTATTTTATGGGCTGTCTTGCCAATCACCTGCAGCCGGACATAGCTGAATCAACGCAGTTTCTGGTTGCCAGGACAACTGGCCATAAAGCTGATGTTCCCCTTGAGCAGGCATGCTGCGGTATGGCTGCCCTGGCTGCTGGCAGAATAGACGAGGCACGGGATCTGGCAAAAAAAAACATAACAGCCTTTGAGATAAATGACTTTCCCATCCTGGTCTCCTGCTCCTCTTGCTATTACCAGTTAAAGTCATACCATGAACTTTTAGCAGATGATCCGGAATGGCGTGAGAGGGCCGTCCGTTTTATAGAGCGGCTGCAGGAATTCTCTACTTTTTTTCTAGAGAAATTTTCGGACAGCGGCAAGGCCTTGATTCCGGCTGCTAGCGGTTCCAGCATAAAGGTATTATACCATGACCCATGTCATCTGCGGTTCAAGCTGCATATCACAAGTGAGCCCCGGCAGCTTATCAGCCTGTTTCCGGGTATAGAGATGCAGGAACTTCCCAGTGGTCCACAATGTTGCGGGCAGGGAGGTCTTTTTCAGGTGGCGCACCCGGATCTGGCCCAGAAGGTCCGGGACAGGCTTATGGATGATTTTGGCAACATTTCGGCCCAGACTGTGCTGACAGCATGTTCGGGCTGCCTGCTGCAGTGGCAGCTTGGCTTGGCTGCAAAAGACAAAAGGAGCAAAGCAGAGCATCTCGCAATCTTTATTGCCAAGCAGCTGCAATAATGTTGCAAAAAGACTTGTTCTCATTTCCGGCTGATGCTAAAACATAGCGCATGGCTGCATAAGGTGCAGCCTGCAGTTTTTTGCGAAGTAATAATTATGATGCTCTGGAAAAGCTGATTTTCTGCGCAGGGAGAACAATGTATTTAACTCTACAGGTCACACTGAAAAATTACGAAAATCGGTGCCAGCCACGGCTCATATAAGCTGAGTCTTCGCTTACCACGTAATTTATGCTCCGGGATTTTTTGCAATGTGGACATAAATTGTTTTAAGGCATGCCAGTCCCCTCAAGCAAAAGATCCAGAGGCAGTTAACTGATAAATTTATTACACTGGTAGATATTGCAGGCCTAAGATATGGGTCGAACAATCCGGGAAGAGATGGAGGCAAACGAGGAGAAGATCCTTTCTCCATATGCCTGTCTCAGCAAGAAAAGCAAGGGACGGCTGCGGCCTGAACCTGAATGCGATATCCGTGTTGCCTTCCAGCGGGACAGGGACAGGATTATCCACTGCAAGGCTTTCCGCCGCCTGAAATATAAAACCCAGGTTTTTCTGGCTCCGACAGGGGACCATTACCGTACCCGCCTGACCCATGTCTTCGAGGTTTCGCAGATAGCCCGCACCGTGGCTGTGGCCCTGAAGCTCAACGGCCATTTAACCGAAGCCATAGCCTTGGGGCATGACCTCGGGCATACCCCTTTCGGCCATGCCGGTGAATCAGTGTTAAATGAATTGTATCCCGGAGGATTCCGACATTATGAACAAAGCCTGCGAGTTGTTGATGTCCTGGAGAATGACGGCAAGGGGTTGAACCTGGATTTTGAGGTCCGGGACGGAATAAACATGCATTCGAAAGGCAGGAAGGAAATTCTGCCGCAGGATATATCGGAGCTGCCAATGACCATGGAAGGCCGGGTGGTGCGGGTGGCCGACATCATTGCCTATGTGAACCATGACCTTGATGATGCCGTGCGCGCCGGAATCATCAAGGAAGAGCAACTGCCCTCCTATCTTTATGAAAAGCTTGGGAGGACCCACTCGCAAAGGATTAACACTATGGTCCGGGACCTAATCTATACAACCCTGGAACACGGAGGGGTGCGGCTTGCCATGAGCCCGGAGACCATGTCGGCCATTTCCGACCTGCGCACCTTTCTGTATAAAAATGTCTATGAGACTCACAAGGTGCATGACGATTTTATCAAGGCCAAGAAGGTGGTACGGGAATTGTATCATTATTTTCTTGAAAAGGGACTGCCCAAGGAATTGGCATTGCCTGATAGCAGTACCCGCGGGGATCATCGCACTGTATGTGATTTTGTTGCCGGCATGACAGACCGATATGCCCTGGATTTGTACCAGGATATCTTTTTGCCTAAACCCTGGACGGTTATGTAGAAAACTCTTTTTAATACCCTATTGCTAAATGTTGACTGCCCAATAATGAGAATATGGAAAATAAACCTGAAACACAATTACCGCAGCCGGAACTGGCAAAAGCCTATGAATTCTCTACCGTTGAAAAAAAATGGTATACATACTGGGAGCGGCAGAAACAGTTCCGGGCGACAATGGAAGATGGAAAGCCGGCATTTTCAATCGTTATCCCACCCCCGAATGTCACGGGGGTGTTGCATGTCGGACATGCCCTGAATAATACCCTGCAGGATGTCCTGGTGCGCTTCCGGAGAATGCAGGGTTACAATACCCTGTGGCTCCCGGGTACGGACCATGCCGGTATCGCAACTCAGAACGTGGTGGAAAGGCAGCTTGCAGCCGAAAATATCAGCCGGCATGACATCGGGCGGATAAAATTCATCGAACGGGTCTGGCAGTGGAAGGAAGAATCCGGTGGCCAGATAATCAACCAGCTTAAACGCCTTGGCTGCTCCTGCGACTGGGACCGCGAGCGGTTTACCATGGATGAGGGACTGTCCCGGGCAGTACGCGAGGTTTTCACCAGGCTCTATGATGAGGGGTTAATTTACAGGGGCGATTATATCATCAACTGGTGCCCCCGCTGTCATACAGCCCTGGCTGACCTGGAGGTGGAACACGAACCAACGCTTGGCAGGCTTTATAATATTCGTTATCCATTCAGCACCGGTGACGGGTATCTGGTTGTGGCAACGACGCGGCCTGAAACTATGTTGGGTGATACGGCAGTAGCGGTACACCCTGCGGACGAACGCTATAGTGACCTGCCTGAAAAAACAGTTGTACTTCCTTTAGTCAATCGGACGATTCCCATTGTTTTTGATGCCCACGTGGAAAAAGAGTTTGGTACCGGCGCCTTGAAGGTGACCCCGGCCCATGACGCGAATGATTTTGAGATTGCCCGGAGGCATGACCTCCCTGCCCTGAAGGTCATGGACGACAGTGGCATAATGAATGAAGAAGCCGGTGACTATGCGGGAATGGACAGGTTTGCCTGCCGCAGGAAGGTGGTGAAAGATCTTGAAGACCTCGGTCTGCTGGAAAAGGTAGAGGATTATCAGCATGGTGTGGGACACTGCTATCGCTGTCATACTGTTGTGGAACCAAGTCTTTCCAAACAGTGGTTTGTTTCAGTGAAGCCCTTGGCTGCAAAGGCCATCAGAGCTGTAAAGGAGGGACAAACCAAGATTTATCCCAAAACCTGGGAAAATACCTTTTTTGACTGGATGTATAATATCCGTGACTGGTGTATTTCGCGCCAGATCTGGTGGGGACACCAGATCCCTGCATGGACCTGTGCTGATTGTGGTGAATTGATCGTCAGCAACACTGATCCCGATACATGTCCAGCATGTGGGAACGCGAACCTGGTCCAGGAAACAGATGTCCTTGACACCTGGTTCAGCTCTGCACTCTGGCCCTTTTCCACCTTGGGCTGGCCGGATGATACTCGTGAGCTTGCTTTCTTCTACCCGACTTCAGTGCTCATAACCAGTTTTGACATCCTGTTCTTCTGGGTGGCACGCATGATGATGATGGGGCTGCATTTTATGAAGGAACCCCCTTTCAGGGATGTTTACCTGCATGCACTGGTACGTGATGCCCAGGGGCAGAAGATGAGCAAGTCCAAGGGCAATGTCATGGATCCCCTGCTCATAATGGACAAGTACGGCACAGATGCCCTGCGTTTCACCATGACAGCATTTGCAGCCCAGGGACGCGATATAAGGCTTTCCGAGGAGAGGATTGAGGGCTACCGCCACTTTATCAATAAAATCTGGAACGCTGTACGCTTTGCCCTCCTGCATATCCAGGAGAGCCGGCCATATGCTGCTGAGGAAATTGATCCCGCCAGCCTTGCCCTGGAGCACCAGTGGATATTGAGCCGTACGAACTCGACCATAGGCGAGGTGCACCGGGGTTTGAATGAATACCGTTTTAACGATGCGGCCCATGCCCTGTACCAGTTTGTCTGGCATGAGTTCTGCGACTGGTACCTGGAGTGGGTTAAAGGTGATCTCTACGGTGATGACCCCAAAGTGAAAAAAACGGGACGGGCCATCCTGTTTACGGTTCTGGAGATAATCATCAGGATGCTGCATCCCATTACACCGTTTGTAACAGAGGAGATATGGGCGGCTTTGCCTGGCGACAGGTCAAGCATCATGACCGAGCCGTTTCCTGAAGAAATTGCTGCCTGGAATAATGGCACTGCAGAGGATGAAGCAGGTATTTTCATGAGCGTGGTAACAGGACTGCGCAATATCAGAAGCGAGACAGGTATACACCCGTCTGCGAAAGTCAAGGCAACAGTGATCTGCCCGGATAAGGGCAAAGGTAAACTCCTGCAGGAGAACACCAAGGCGATCCTGGCTCTGACGCGGGTGGAGGAATTGCAGATCCTGGCAGAAGGGAAGCGGCCCAAGGGGGCTGCCTCTTACATCTTTAATGAAATTGAGATTTTTATACCACTGGCAGGACTGGTGGATGTTGAACAGGAACTGGCCAAGCTGGAAAAAGAACAGAACAAAGTTTCCCAACAGCTACAGAAGATCGAGACGAAGCTTGGCAACAGTAAGTTTCTGTCAAATGCTCCTGCAGAGGTAGTTGCCGGTGAGAAGGAAAAGCAGGAGACACTGCGGGCCAAGCTTGCAAAGATCAGGGAGGGTAGGGAACGCTTAATGCAGCTGTAAAAGGGTAACGGTGAAAAAAACAATCAGCAGCGCTGCACGATATTGTTTGCCATTGCGGTGTAGAATATCTAGGCCGCATTCCTGAAATCTTAAGTACCTAACATCCTGAACTTTTTTGAATAGAGTGGTTCTTGCTGGCACTTTTTTATCAGTGTGTAACTGACAGTGGACAGAAAGGAGTTGACAGACGGCTACTATTTAACTGCCTGAAATAAAAGAATATTGTAATGCGCAGCATGTAATAACTATGGATGTAAATGTATTGAAAAAGGATATAGGGAAGTTTCTGGAGGAAGATATAGGCAGCGGGGATCTTACCAGTGAAGCGACTCTGAATCCAGACCAGAGAGGAACTGCAGAATTTGTCGCCAAGGGTTCTTTTGTTGTTTGTGGTATTGAAACTGTTGCGCCGCTCGTCTTTAAAACTCAGAGCCCGGCGATTGATATTATGCAGGCAAGCCAGGATAAAACCCTGTCCTCGCCTGGCGGTATACTGCTGCAAGTTGAAGGACCGGTGCTGGATCTCCTGAAGGCTGAACGCGTTGCATTAAACCTTGTGCAGCGTCTCTGCGGTATTGCCACGCTGACAGCAAGGTTCGTTGAAAAGGTGAAGCCACTGCCGGTCAAAATTCTTGATACCAGGAAAACAACACCTGGTTTGCGTATGTTGGAGAAATATGCGGTACGGGTCGGCGGCGGGCACAACCATCGTTTTAACCTTGCAGACGGGGTTCTCATAAAGGACAATCACATTCAGGCCTGCGGTTCTATTAAAAATGCCGTAACAAGGATGAGGGAAAGGATCCCCCACACCATGAAAATAGAAGTCGAGGCCGCAAGTATTGAACAGGTGCGGGAGTGTCTTGCCTGCTCAGTTGACATTATCATGCTTGATAACATGGATCCCCCCATGATGCGTGAGGCCGTGAAAATTGTCGGTGGCAGGGCCCTCCTGGAAGCTTCAGGCGGCATCAACCTTGATAATGTCCGGCAGGTTGCTGACACAGGGGTGGATTATATTTCGATTGGGGCGCTCACACATTCAGCCCCTGCATGCGATATAAGCATGCGTTTGCGAAATATTTAGCACCTGGTATTTATGCGCTGGCAAATAAATAAAAAAGGGGTTGGCGCTATGTGCCAACCCCTTTTGATTGTAGAGTGGAGGCGGCGACCGGATTTGAACCGGTGAATAACGGTTTTGCAGACCGCTGCCTTAGCCACTTGGCTACGCCGCCCCTATTGAAATCATAGCATGATTTCGCGGAGGGGTCATCTTAAACATAGAAACATTTATTTGACAAGGGGAAATTGATACCCTTTTGAGCCCAGGAAAATTTCAGCATGAAGACCATTCAGCAGCTGGCACGGGAAAACAAGGACAAACTGCAGAAACTGGAGGTGTTGCTGCGTTTTAAGTTTGCCGATGTGGCCCTTTTGCAGCAGGCCCTTGTTCACAGTTCATATGGTTTCGAACAACTTGACAATGGCATAAATAACGAAACTCTCGAGTTTCTTGGTGACGCGGTCCTTGATTTGGCAGTCAGCGACATGCTTTTTCATTTGTATCCCGGCATACGAGAGGGAGAATTGACAAAAATGCGGGCCGAATTGGTCAAGGAAGCCAGTCTTGCCAGAATGGCCGGCGGGATTAAGTTGAGCGATTTCCTCATGCTTGGCAAAGGTGAAGAAGCTTCGCATGGCAGAATGAAATTTTCGATCCTTGCCGGAGCGTTCGAGGCTCTTGTGGGAGCTGTTTACCTGGACGGCGGCTATGAAACGGCACTTCATTTTATCAACGCCCATTTTGCGCCAATGCTTCCAGCAAAAAAAGAGAAGATGCTTGTTGACGATGCCAAAAGCCTGCTGCAGGAGAAACTCCAGGAGCAGTTTAACCGGGCACCAACGTATCACCTTGATACTGAAGAGGGGCCGGACCATGCAAAGAAATTCACGGTCTCTGTGAGATTCATATCCGAGGTCCTGGGAGTGGGCACTGGCAGCAGCAAGAAAGCGGCGGAACAGCAGGCAGCAGAAACAGCCCTTGCGACTCTTGATTCATGGTGGAAAATACTTATGAAATTAAAAATTCCCCTCGATAAATAACGCAGAAGCACCTCAGGCGTATTTCCTTTAATGGTACACAAGATTATTCCTTATGACACCTCTTGTAATTCCAATTTTTATATCGCACCAGGGATGTCCCCACCGCTGCATTTTTTGTGACCAGCATACGATAACCGGCCATTCAGGGTCAGCTGAGGAACCCGTAACCCCTGCGGCAGTGGAAAACATCATTGAGTCCTGGTTAAACCGTCCCAGAAAAGAAAACAATGCGGGTGTGCAGGTCGCCTTTTATGGCGGCAGCTTTACCGGGATTGCCTTAGCAAGGCAGAGAGAGCTGCTTAGTGCTGTTAAGCCGTATATTAAAAAAGGAACGGTGGATTCAATCAGGATCTCGACCCGGCCTGATTATATAGATGATACAACTGTCCGCATATTAAAAGAGTACTCGGTATCCACTGTTGAGCTTGGCATTCAATCCCTTGATCAGGAGGTTCTGGCAGCAAGCGGGAGAGGGCATTCAGTCCAGGAGGCGGTAGATGCCATCAGGCTGCTTAGGGAACAAGGATTCACAATCGGCGCCCAGATTATGTGCGGCCTTCCCTGTGACAATACAATGAAGCTTATGACAACAGCAAAACAGATAGCCGGGCTGGCACCTGATTTTGTCAGAATATACCCTGTACTGGTAATCAAGGGCAGCGGTCTGGAGACAATGTACAGGAACATCACTTATAAGCCGTTGACACTGGCAAAGGCTGTAGCGCTTTGCTGCAGACTGAAATCCATTTTTGACCAGCACGGCATCAGGGTGGTGCGCATGGGACTGCAGCCCTCTACGGAACTTGCACTCAAAGTGGTGGCTGGACCGTATCATGCTGCGTTTGGCGAGTTGGTCATGGCAAGAACTCTTTTCAAAAAAACCAGAAAAATACTCCATCAAACAATGATCGGACGTGAAAAACATCTTTCCATCGCCGCTGCAGATGAATCTGCCTTTCGCGGCCCCGGAAATGTCAGTATAAAGAGATTGACCGCCCTTGGATTATTGGATGGTGTTAAACTTGTTTTTGATAGGAACCAGGTCAGGAATTCAGTATCGGTTTATTGATAACAATTTATGGGGGAATTGTGGTAGTGGTGTGTTGGGGATTATTTTTTCCTGTAGAGCACCTGATTGGCCTGGGAAGATAAATAGTTCCAATATTCCTGGCGGTGAACAAAAACCAATGATGAATGCCGCGTTATGATTCAGACAATGAGTCTCATTAAAATCAACGGTTTATTATTATCATGCAACAAAACGAAAGACGATTGCGGGACAGACAGGCTGAGGGTGCGCAGATACAGCCTGCAAGAATTCTTAAAAATAAGCCCTGAAATCCTTGACACCTTATTTTAAGTTGCATGCTGACCATGCATAGCTGAATTGAATTTAACATACGGTAACCACATGCAATTTCAGTCACTTTTATATCTTTTTCATGCTTACCATCAATAACCTCGACATTCTTTACGGCGACAAGCATTTATTCAATAATGTCTCAGCCCGAATCAACGATAATGACCGCATCGGTCTTGTCGGGGTCAATGGCGCCGGTAAATCAACCCTGCTCAAGATTATCTGCAACATTATTGAGACTGATCCCGGTGTAGTAAAACGGCCAAAACGCTTCAGCGTGGCCTATCTGCCCCAGGAGGCTACAGCGCTTGATACGGGACGGACCATTTATCAGGAAGCGGAAAATGCCTTTGCCGACGCTCTGGTTTTGCAGCAGGAGCTTAATGAGATTAATCGCCGGCTGGGAGAGGTTGATCCCGAAAATGCAAAGTTCAGCACTCTCTTGAAACAACAGGGAGAGCTGCAGCACCGTTTGGAAAAAATTGATATCTTCCGGTTAAAGTCCCAGATAGAAAAGGTACTCATGGGTCTGGGTTTTTCTGTGGCGGACTTTGACCGTCCCAGCAGTTCATTAAGCGGCGGCTGGCTAATGCGTCTGATGCTTGCCAAGCTGCTGCTTGCCATGCCTGATCTGCTGCTGCTCGATGAACCGACCAATCACCTCGACCTTGATTCCCTTACCTGGTTGGAGAATTTTCTGCTTACCTATAGCGGCGGGCTGGTGATTATTTCCCATGATAGGACCTTTCTTGACCAGGTGACATCACTGACCTGGGAGCTGAGCCTTGGGCGCCTTACAGCTTTTAAGGGAAATTACTCTCAATATGTTGCAGATAAAGAATTACGGTTGCAGGTTGAGAGGGCTGCATATGCTAATCAACAGGCCCAGATAAGACAGACCATGCGATTTGTCCAGCGATTCCGCGCCAAGTCGACCAAGGCCAAACAAGTGCAAAGCCGCCTGAAACAGTTGTCGCGTATGGAGCGCATAGAGCTGGCCGATGCAGAACAGGAAGTATCGTTTCGTTTCCCGCCGGCAGCACCAAGTGGACGCCTAGCCCTGGATATTGAATCGTTGGGCAAGGATTATGAAAACAAGACGGTATTCCAGGGTGTCTCCTTTCAGTTGCAGCGTGGTGATAAAATGGCTGTCGTGGGGGTGAATGGTGCTGGAAAATCAACCCTTATGAAGATTCTTGCCGGTTTAATAAGGCCTGATACAGGGGAAATTCGGATCGGCCACAATGTCAAAATTTCCTATTTCGGCCAGCATCAAGCCCAGGAACTGGCGCCAAGCCTCACTGCTCTGCAGACTCTGTCAGCCGTTTCCGGTGATATGAGTATTACGGAAATACGTAGTTTGCTCGGCACTTTTCTTTTTAAGGGCGAAGAAGTGGACAAGAAAGTACAGGTACTCTCAGGAGGAGAAAAAAGCAGGTTGGCACTGGCAAAAATGATTGTGCAGCCGGCCAATCTGCTTATACTCGATGAACCCACAAACCACCTGGATATGAGTTCCCAGGAAGTTTTGCAGGAAGCCATGGTGCAATATAACGGCACCATAATCATCGTGTCCCACAACCGGCATTTTGTAAACCGTTTTGTCAATAAAGTGCTGGAAATAAAAAAAGGAAGGACCACCCTCTATGAAGGCAACATAGAAGACTATATGTATAAGCTGAAAATTCTCCAGGAAGGAGATAAAGCAGACCTGCAGGAGGTTGCCGGCCGGGATGAGACTGAAGCAGAATCGGTTGTAAAACAGAGAGGCAAGGCGGCCAGGCAGGAACAGGCCAAAATGAGGCAGGAGAAGGCTTTAAAGCTTAACCCCCTGAAAAAAGAAGTGGCTCATACAGAAGAGGAGATTGAGCGGCTGGAGACACGCAAAAAGGAACTGGAGCTGCTCATGGCAGAACCGCAACTATACCAGGACCAGGATAAATTTGCCGAGGCTGGCAAGGAGTACAACTCCCTGGGACGCAAACTGGAACGCTTGTATCAGCGCTGGGAAGAGATTCAGGCTCAGGTTGAAACAGTAGAGTCGGAATTTGGCGGGCAGATCTAATGCAAGTTTTATATCTTCCGGGCATCCGGACAATATGAAGAAGCCGCTCCAAGTCTAAAAGGTTGATGCCAGCAGCCCATTTAGCGGGCACCATGAATCTCCCATGTCAAATTATTTGCAGGCTGCAGACAGAGCAAGGCTTCTTTAAATATATTGTTTCTGTTGACAGTTCTTCCGGAAATTCATTATAGAATTTATATATCAGCTATCGGGCGTCCGGTCATGAGCATCTTTTTTTAGCAAAGACCTGAGAAAAAGATTTTTAATGACTGTTCCGATTTCAGTTCTGGTATTAAATCTTTTTTCACTTTTAATCTGCAGGTGAAGCATGAGATTTATTAAATACCTTGCAATAATTGTAGTTGCTGCCTTAGTTTTTCCTACTTTGGTATCTGCCGATATATCCATACATCAGTTTACGCAGGCTATTGAAAAAAGTCCTGCAGATATGAAGTATAAATTTTATCTGTTACGCGGGAAGGCTTATAGAGATTCCGGTGAAATGGATCTTGCTTTAGAGGATTTAAACAATTCTATAATGCTGAATCCCAGCAGAGCCGCATATATGTGTCGTGGAGAAATATTTTTTGATATGGGAAAATATGCAGATGCAATAAATGACTTTACAGCAGCAATAAATATCAACCCATCTTTTGACTTGTATAAACAGAGGGGCGAGGCTTATTTAAAAGTAGAGAATTATGTGCTTGCTCTGGCTGATGGCTTAAATATCATTGATATGGATCCCCGGAAGCCTGAATCATATTATGTCACTATTGAGGCATTGGAAAATCTGGGGGATATAAAATTAGCAAGGGAATTGGCTTTTAAAGTCACCTCATTTGATAGGGGCAACAAAAAGGCTAACGAAATAATAACAAAATATCCCTTGAAATTCGTTTTTATCGGTGAGAGTCCGATTACCATATATATAAGCGCGGAAGACAATGAAACCAAGGATAAGGCCAATGAGATTTTTCTGAGATACAAGAAAGGTGAAAAGCTTGATGAGAATATAAAAAACAAGCTGGAGGAGTGCAGCACGATTGGGGGGATGATAATTAAATATCAAACCCGATTAAAAGAAACATGGGATAATTATTTTGAGGAAGTAAGGTTACTGAAAGATCGCACAGTAAGGGTCCATAATGAATTGAGAAATAAATATCAGAAAAAAAGTAACGCCATTGAACATGATATAGATAAATGGGAAGCAAAGAGCCAGCAATGCACAGAAGAACTTGTGCAAGCTTTTTGGAGCCACACATAGAACTAGTATAGCCCCCCCTCCAACCATTGCCAAAGGGAAAGCGGTAATTTCACTCCACCTTAGCAGTTGTCCTCCATGCTTGATTGCCACCCTGTCCAAATTAAATAGCTTGTAAATAAATCATATGTGGGTATGGTGTATCATAATTATTTATTGCATTAATGATAGTGCGTAAGTTTCTTGCCACAGCAACAAGTTAATACTATCCCAGCGTTATCTGCCCGATACCATTAGTCTATTTGTTGCCACAGCCCCTCAAAAGGAGCCTGTTTATGAAAATGTATGTCGGCAATCTGATTTATAATATGACCGAAATGGAACTCAGGGATCTCTTTAGCCCGTTTGGAGAAGTTCTTTCATCCCGCATCATTACAGACCAGTATACCAGGCAGTCAAAGAATTTTGGGTATGTGGAAATGGCGGTTCGGGAAGAAGGGAAAACGGCAATCAAAAAATTAAACGGCAAAGAAATTAATAACAGGTGCCTTATTGTAAGAAAGGCTTAAACAGTTCAAGTCCTGGGTATTTCAATCCTGTTTAGAAGTATATCCTGACTTATTTCATGAGTATGAAGTGCGGCCGCAAAAGGCACTGTAGGCAAATTAGCATGAGGAAAAGGATGGAAACCACATCGAGGCAGAGAAAGAAGTGGACGGGCCTCCTCAACTATAAGCCGTTGCACGTTTGACACATTTATAAAATACAATATAATTACGCCTATGCGATAATCTGGAATAAATTATTCAGTTAAGAAAGAGAGGCCTCTATGCACTATTAAATCTAATCTTGTGTTGGGGTCTTTTTTATTGGGGGTGCGATAATGAATGTGATAGCTGCCATAAACGGTCAGGTGACATCGGAAGTTGCTGCCCTGTATAGTCTGCATTTTGCCAGAATCCAGGGCTTGCCTTTGATTTTACTGCATGTCGCCAACCCGGACGACTCCATTGCCGCCGTTGAAAAAAGCATGGCGAATATTGAGAGGGCGGCAGCGGAGTATGATATTGTGCCCGAAAGGATCATTCTTGAAGGTCCCCCGGCAGAGACTGTAAAACGTTACCTTTCTGAGAACAAGTCTGAAATTCTTTTCTGCAGTACCCGCTATCGTCAACGGAAGAAATTTTTTAATCTCGCCTTCAGTGAAAAACTCAGAAGCATGTCACTGCCTGCAGATTTGGCAGAGGTCAGGGTTGTGCATGTCCACTCTACCCTGTCAACAGAAAGGATCGTTCTGCCGATCAAGCAAGACCGCATGTCGGTAGAAAAGTTTACTTTTTTTGCTTCAATGGTCAGTGCTTATAAGGCCGTCGCGGAGATATACAGTGTAACCGTTACCAGTAAAAAAAGAAGGGCAAGCCTGGATTTGGGCGACACCAAGAGAATTCTGCAGAAAATCGATGACAGGCTTTCCCACTATATACATTTGGCTAAACTCATGGATATCCCCCTGCGTCTCAAACACGCCATTGCCATCAACGAGATTGATCAGGTATTGCACCATCTCTCACACAATGATTTCCAACTCATGGTAATTGGCGGAGAAAGGTTGTCAGCCTATTCGTCCTTTACCAAACCCAAGCCAATTGAGCGTCTGCAGCGCTGCACTCCTGTCAACACCATTGCTTTTTATTTACGGGGAAAAGCCAGATGAAGATTTTTATGCAGGAAAAAGCTGCACTGCTGCACAGTCTGAAAACTTCTGAAAACGGTCTGGCTGTTTCGCAGGTTGTCAGGCGTCAGCAGGAGTTTGGGCCTAATGTCCTAGAGGGGGAGAAAAAAAAGAACTACCTGCTCTCCTACCTGAAGGAATATGTCCAGTTTTTTGCAGTTCTTCTTGAAGTCGCAGCTGTGCTATCCTTTGTTGCCGATCGTTTTGCTCCCGGCCAGGGCAATGACATCCTGGGCTACGCCATTTTAGGGGCAGTCATTATTAATGCCACCTTTACCTTCTGGCAGGAATACCGGGCGGACAAGGCAATGGAGGCGCTGCTCAAACTCATGCCCACGATGGTCAACGTCCGCCGTGAGGGAAAGACAGCAACTATAGACTCAAAAGAACTTGTGCCGGGTGATGTCATGGTCCTGGATGAGGGTGACAAGGTAGCTGCAGACGGTATTCTGCTGGAAGCCTCTTCGTTGTATCTAAACCTCTCATCCCTCAACGGAGAATCAGTGCCGGCTTCGCGCAACAGTGAGCCATCAAAACAGTCTAATCCGCTTAGTGCCAAAAACATGGTATTTGCTGGTACTACGGTTATTTCCGGAAACGGCATCGCGGTAGTCAGCGCTATTGCTAATGCGACGGAATTCGGCAAGATCGCAAGCCTTACCAAGAATGTACAGAAAAGTTTAACACCAATGCAGCGTGAGATAATCAGGATCACGAGAATACTTACCGTCATTGCCCTGATCATGGGCCTGGTCTTTTTCGTCTTGGGTCTCTTTTCTGCCAAGGGCCCGCTAATGGCCTCTATTTTTGCGCTGTCGCTCATTGTTGCAAATGTTCCCGAAGGCTTGCTGCCAACCATTACCTTGTCACTTTCCCTTGCCAGTCAGAGAATGGCAACACGAAACGCCCTAATAAAAAATCTTGATTCGGTGGAGACCCTGGGGAGTGCCTCTGTCATCTGTACGGACAAAACAGGAACCCTGACCCGCAATGAAATGACATTACGCTCCATCTGGTTGACCGGCGGAGAGTTGATCAGCATAACCGGCGAGGGGTACCAGGAATCAGGCGAATTCACATTTGACCAGGAATCTGCAACAGGTGTTGCAAGGCTGACGCAGTTACTGCAGGCAGGTTTAAATAACTGCAAAGCAGTCATTGATAAAACGGGCATACGGGGGGACCCCACTGAACTGGCTATAGTTGCGGCGGCACATAAAAAAAACATTCAGGAAATCTCCGGGGAAAAGAAGAAAGAGCACGTTTTTACAAGTGAAAGGAAAATGATGTCCTCTGTAGTACAGGAGAACGGGAAATCCTTAATTTATTCCAAGGGTGCCGCAGAAGTGGTTCTGGAAAAATGCAGCTTCTATCAGGATAATAACATGACCGCAAAACCCCTGGATGAAGAGTATAGAAAAAAGGTAAGCGCCCAGGCTGAAGCTTATGAAAATGAGGCCTACCGGGTATTAGCCGTGGCCATGGGCGAGGGAGAGAGTGAAGAGAACATGATGCTTCTCGGGCTTGTGGCAATCATGGACCTTCCAAGGGCTGAAGTTCCAGGGGCTGTGGAAATATGTAAAAAAGCGGGCATCAGAGCCATGATGATTACTGGGGATAACGCCCATACTGCAGCAGCAATTGCCCGAAAAATCGGCATGGAATATGACGGGGTCATAAATGGCAACGAACTTGAAGAGATAAGCGATGACAAACTTGAAGAAATTCTGGCAAAGCAGAATATTCTATTTGCCCGCATGGCAAGCAATCAGAAGTTAAGGATCGCGTCTGCCCTGCAGAGTTGCGGTGAGGTGGTTGCAATGACCGGAGACGGCGTCAATGATGCCCCGGCCCTGAAAAAGGCTGATATCGGTATCGCTATGGGGAGAAGCGGCACGGAGGTAGCCAAAGAGGCAGCAGACATGATTCTGCTGGATGACAATTTTTCCACAATCGTTGCAGCCATAGAAGAGGGCAGGACGGTTTATTTTAATATAAAAAAATTCGTCACCTATATTCTCTCATCAAACGTGCCGGAAATCGTGCCCTATATCCTGCAGTTTTTCCTGAAAATTCCCTTGCCGCTCTCGGTTATCCAGATTCTTTCCATTGACCTGGGGTCGGATATGCTGCCGGGCCTGGCTCTTGGCAGTGAAAAACCTGAAAAAAATATCATGCACAGGCCGCCTGCAGGCAGCCAGGAGAAAATTCTTGATTGGGAAGTATTCAAACGTGGTTATTTTTTCGTAGGTATTATCGAGGCAACAGCGGCCATGGCAGCCTTTATTTCATTTCTGCTTTTGCATGGCTGGCAGTATGGTATAGTTGACCTTGCAGATCCCCACCTGCACCGCCAGGCCATGACCATGACCCTTCTCGGGGCGATCAGCTGCCAGCTCATGAATGTCTGGACCATGCGGAGCTGGGAATTTTCCGCTTTCAGTCTGGGGCTTTTTTCAAATCCACTCTTGATTGGCGCTATGGTTATTGAACTGCTCTGGATCTGGATGCTGCTCTATGTCGAACCGGTGCAGAATGTTTTCAACACGGCCTCTGTCCCACTCACAGACCTGTGGATCCTGCTGCCATTCCCTGCCCTGCTTTTTGTCAGCCATGAGTTTTATAAATGGCGGAAAAGATCAGGGGACAGCAATCAGCTTGGAAAAAATCAATCTGGCACCTTGTAACTACCGGCTGTCAGCTTTCATTCTTTCCGGGCCGCGCAGGAAGGAAATGATCATGCCGAGAATGGCGATAATGCCTCCGCCCCTCATGACAAAATGAAAACTGTCCATAAATATGTTTTCAAGAAGGGGGTGATACTCCTTCAGACTCATGCCGTTGCTTAAATTGTAAAATACGCTGTTAAAGATGGCTCCGGCAATTGCCACGCCCAGGACCATGCCGAGATTCCGGGCTGCAGCAACTGTTGCTGAGGCGACACCGCGGTTTTCGGGCGCTACGGCGCTGAAGGCGGCAGCGCTGTTGGGCGGCAAAAAAACGGCTGTGCCGATGCCGGCCAGGGAAAGACGCCAGATTATGGAGAAAAATGATGCCTTGGCAGGCAAGAAGGAGAGGGAGAAAAGCGAGCAGGCAATCAGAGCCATGGCAAGAGTGCAGAGAAGACGGGAGCCGATGCGGTCAAAAAGTGCACCTGAGAAAGGGGACACAACGAATAGGGCCACAAAGATGCTGGCCATGATTCCCCCGACGGTATTTACCGGATAGCCGCGTGGATGTATGAGGTAAAAGGGCATGAGGAAAACAAGGGAGAATAGGCAGACAAAGAGAATAACCGCAGCTACAATGGGCAGCGAGAAAAGCCTGATGGCAAAAAGTGAGCGTGAAAGTATCGGGTGGCGGACTTGCGTTTCCACAAAGAGAAGACAGGCTGCGGCCAGGATGCATATGGCCAGGAGCAACAGGGTGGGGGGTGCAAAATAACCCCAGTCATAGGCATGCGTGATGGCCATGAGCAAGGACCCCAGAAGCACGGTAAGGATGGCTGCCCCGGGCCAGTCAAAGGTTTCCGGCCTGGTGATATCCGCCTTACCTCCCCTGAGGAGAAAGAAGACTCCAGCAGCAGTGAGGAAGCCTATGGGAATGTTGATATAGAAAATGGCGCGCCAGGAAAAATAATGGATAAGCAGCCCCCCGAGCACCGGGCCGGCTGTGAGGCCTGAAGCCACCACCGAACCCATCATGCCGAGCGCTCTGCCGCGTTCGGCCTCCGGAAAGGTGTCAACAATAAGGGCCGGGGTGCAGGCCATGGTCATTGCAGCACCAAGCCCCTGAAAAAAACGGGAGACGATGAGCCAATGGGCAGAAGGGGCCATGCCGCAGAAAAGGGATCCAAGTGAAAAAAGAAACAGGCCTGAACTGTAGACAATGCGTCTGCCCCGGATATCACTCAGTCTGCCAAAGGAAAGCAGCAGGGAAGTGACCGTTAAAAGGTATATCATGACCACCCACTGGATGGTGGCAAGCTCCACCTCAAAATCGGCCATGATCGAAGGCAGGGCTATGTTGACAATGGAGCCGTCAAGGGTTGCCATGAAGATGCCGATGGCAACCATGAGAAAAACGAACCAGTTCTGTGTTCTGGGAAGGCTTTTAGGGTCTGTTCCTGGCATGGGCCCATATTGGTAAAATTTATCTCAATGTCAACTTAAATTTAAGCTTGCCTGCGGTAAATAGCCCTGCCTGGCATCCAGGGAACCAGACTGGGCAGCGCTAAGGGAAGTTCTTCATGGCTACCTATTACAAGAGCACCGCCTGGTTTCAGGCGCTTGAGGATTTGCTGGAGGATTTTTTTCTGCAGCTCCCGGGAAAAATAGGTAAACACCAGGTTGCGGCAGAGGATGAGATGAAAGGAAGATTCCGGCAGCTCGTTCCTGATATCCTGCTGCAGGATATGTACCCGTTTCTTGAATGTTTCTTTTAGGCAGAATTGGTTCTCCTTTCGGCTGAAGCCCCGGGTTTTCATTTCTGGCGGCAGTTCCCGGATGCTGCTTTTGGGGTAGCAGCCATTCCTGGCCCGATTGATCATAAGCTGGTCAACTTCCGTGGCCAGGATCTTGAAATCAGTGTTGTATCTTTTCAATCCGGAGAGTTCCCATAATAAACTGAGCGAATACGGCTCTTCACCTGAGGCAGCGCCAATACACCAGCAGGAAAGGGTCTTATTGCCAGTGCGGCGGGCGTTTTTAATAAACTCGGGAAAAATCTGTGATTGCAGAGATTCGTATACCCCCCGGTCGCGAAAGAACCTGGAGATGGTAATGCGGCACATGGAGTCAAGGATGTGCCATTCCAGGGGATGGTTTTCCAGGTACATGCGGTAGCTTATCAGATTGCACAGATCCAATTCTTCCAGCCGGCGGCCAAGACGCTTGCACACCTGGCCGTGCACCTTGCGGAATCCGGGCCAACGCATGTGCAGATGCGGCAGGGCCCACTGCAGAAAGCAAATGCATGCTTTATCTTTCATGTTTGTTGGTTGACCGTAATGTTTCTTCTTTTCCTTGCTGGTTGAAGCTTTTTAAAATTCTACGGCATGTTTTGCTATATTTCATTGAAATATTTCGCTGCGCATTGTCTTGAATTTGAACGATAAGCCTTCAAAGGCAGCGTCAAAGAAGCAACAGCTCGGCCACCTGATAGTGGCTGCATTATTCCAAAAATACAGTTAGATAGGTTTTATGCAGGCCGGTGTATCATTTTTGGGGCTGTTTACTTCCTGACTGACCCGATAGGCTGTCATTGCTTCTGAAGGATAAGGCATGAGAAGCTGCTGCAGGGATTGTTCCTGACTAGAATCCTGCAGCCAGGTTGCATACTGTTCGGGTCGGAGAATGACTGGCATCCTGTCATGGATTTCATAGAGCAGTTCGTTCGCTGAAGTGGTGATGATAGTACATGATTCGACCGTACTTCCTTCCGGACTGTGCCAGGATTCCCAAAGGCCGGCAAAAGCGAAAACCGACCCATTTTTCAAGCTCACATACATGGGCTGCTTTGTTTTGCCCGAATGCGCCCATTCATAAAAACCGTCAGCAATTACAAGGCAGCGCCTTTTTTTGAAGGCTGCGCGAAAGGAAGGTTTTTGCGCCAGCGTTTCTGCCCTGGCATTGATCATCTTGTAGCCGATCCTCATATCCTTGGACCAGTGTGGAATGAGTCCCCAGCGCAGCATATCCAGTTGACGAAAAGGTTTTCCCGGCAGATGCCTGACAACTGCAATCTCTTGGGACGGAGCTATATTGTATCGGGGAGACAGCGCAACTGTTTCAGGCAGGAGAAAGTGTTCCTGGATGGATCGGGGAGGGGTTTTCAGGGCGAAACGGCCGCACATGATTCAGTTTTCAGGATAAATGTGAACAAAAGGTTGTGCGGCATAGCGCAACCCCTGTTGGATATGAATGTCTGGTGGGCGATACGGGATTCGAACCTGTGACTTCCACCGTGTGAAGATGGCACTCTAACCTCTGAGTTAATCGCCCATATATTCATAATTAATCCACTGCCGGTCAAACTTCAACTGAATTTTATTGGTGCTAAGGTCGCAGAATTAAGCAATCCGCTCTTATAAAATAACAAAAAAAACTTGCCCATTCAGGGGGCTTTGAGTATTTTCACCTAGTTATTCCTATCAATTAAGAAATGTTGATGAAATCATGGTGTATGGTTTCATCTTTTTTATGATTCACAGGAGGAAAGTCGTGACAACGAAAAGTACTGATAAACTATGGCTCTCAGGCAATGAAGCGTTGGCCCTTGGAGCTTATGAAGCAGGGGTCAAGGTTGCCTCGGGCTACCCTGGAACGCCGTCCACTGAGATTATGGAAAATCTCTCAAAGTATGATGGGGTCTATACAGAATGGGCTCCCAATGAAAAGGTGGGATTGGAGGTTGCCCTGGGAGCGTCTTTTGTCGGTGTCCGCGCTTTGGCCACCATGAAACACGTGGGCATGAATGTTGCGGCCGACCCGCTATTCACCTCGGCCTATACCGGCATCCGTGGAGGCTTAGTCATCATCAATGCGGATGATCCTGAAATGCACAGTTCCCAAAATGAACAGGACAACCGCAATTATGCGTTTGCCGCCAAGCTGCCGATGCTGGAACCCTGCGACCCGCCAGAGGCCAAGGAGTTTTTAAAAACAGCCTACTGGTTGAGTGAGGGATATGACACCCCGGTTATAGTGCGGACGACGACCCGTATCGCCCATGTAAAGGGGCAGGTTGCACCCGGCGAAAAGACTGGTTCTTCCGTGAAACCTGAAATCGTCAAGGATGCTGCCAAGTTTGTCATGCTGCCGGCCAATGCCAGGAACAGGCGTAAATTTGTCACGGAACGCATGAAAAAACTT
>Ga0209536_100000193_pt1 | contig 94348 bp, 92 predicted proteins | sample DeeMarSeWOR28_12_FD_187461 | JGI IMG/M metagenome (GOLD analysis project Ga0209536, IMG submission 187461) | Marine sediment microbial communities from White Oak River estuary, North Carolina - WOR-2-8_12 (SPAdes) (version 2) | ecosystem: Environmental > Aquatic > Marine > Intertidal zone >... | reverse complement strand
CTCTTAAAGGATATGTGCAAAAATATGATCTGGGGCGAACGGTTGATCCATCGGATCCGGATCTGATCGCAAAAACAATACGGGAAATGACCGGCAATCCAGGAGCATTGCAAAGATGGCGGTCTAACGCGTATACTGCGGCGAGAGAATTGAACTGGGATCTGGAAGCGGAAAAAATGCGTAAGATTTATGAAAAGCTGGCTTACTAAAAACAGTTTTATTCTGCTGATTTTGACACTGGTATTTGTACTGCGTATACCGGCTGTGACAGATGGATTACCAGCCGTTTATAATCCAACTGAATATTTTCTGTTAAAAATAGCCATGAGCATGGGAGCCAGAATTTCACCAGACCCGCTTTTTTATGTATATCCCCCTTTTTTCAGTTATCTGCTGGTCGCTCTGTATGGTGGTTTTTATCTGTTTGGGCAATTCTTCGGTATTTTCCCAGACCGGGAAGCGTTCGCCGTCGAGTTTTTGGTTAGTCCCGATAACTTCTATATAATTGGAAGGTGTTTAAGCCTGATTTTTATGCTGCTGACCGTGCTGGTAACTTATAAATATGTCGCACGATATCGGGGTGAAACACCGGCCCGTTTCGCAGCAGGATTGACCGCTGCCATATTGACCTGCATGGAATTCTCTGCATCCGTGACACCGGAAATGCTCCTGTTATTCTGGTCAACCCTCGTGGTACTCTATTACCTGCCGCTCAGAGAACAGCCAAAGCCGGCCAGGATATTCATCGCCGGGCTGCTGGCCGGATTGGCAACAGGTACAAAATACAACGCCGGTTTCCTGACAATAGGATTATTTATTTTTGTCGTGCAGCATCGCAAAACTATCTCCTGCACGTTAAGCAAAGGTCTGGCGATAGCAGCAGGTGGTATGCTGGCCGGATTTTTTATACCCAATTTTCATATTCTTCTGGCATCTGATGCATATCTTACAGGCCTTTTCGGTCTTCTGGAGCAAATGTATTATGCACCAACCATCTCAAGAAATCCCGGTTTTGCAGTACTTCTGCAGCAGCTGATCGGAAGGGAGCTGATTCTCGGATTGATCTTTATTATAGTCATGTTTTATTTTTTGACAACACGGGTAAGAGAATATCTGCATCTTTTAGCACCGCTGTTCCTCACGTTTATTATCGTTATGACCTGGTCAAAAACCGGACTGGATTATCTGTTGCCGGTTTACCCGATATGGATTTTTTTAACTGCCCAATATATCAGTGATCACATGCCCGGTTTCCAGTGGCAGCGAATACTATACTTGATCATTTTTCTACCGTCAGTGTTTATGCAGGGTGTGACAACAATCCGTTGGATAAAAGCTGATACAAGGGAACAGGCGACCGAATGGCTCATGAACACTCTGGAGACCGGAGACCGGATATGCTACGACCAGAGTCATTATGATTTGGGTTTATATGATATTAAACGCTTTACGGAATATGGAGCAGGTGCAGCGATACTGCCTGATAAAATTAAGCAGCGGTTGGAAGTTTATGGTACTTCCAGACGGCAAGTCTCATTTGTACCAATTATGTTCGAAGCCTGCCCATCTGCCCCGTCCGGCTATCTTGGCGAATATATCAGATATGAGCGGAAAACATTCGATCGTTTGCTGGCTGAGAATGTCACTTATCTGATCACAAACGACCGGTTTTATGATTTGTATCTGCCGGCAGATCCAGTTGATTATGCTAAGGAGATCCGCCCGCGGATCGTTTCTGTAAAGCAGTTTTACCGGAAACTTTCAGCTTTTGAACCGGTCGTCAGGTTTGAACCTGACTTTTGGCACAATGGGCCGGAATTGGCTATCTATCAATTTAAAAATTCCGGAGCAGCGGGTGAATAAATGGCATTCTGAAAGTGGGTTCTGGCAAAGCACTTTGATCTATTTCAGCGCGCTGATCGTGAATATCGTCCTCGGATGGGTACTGGTAAAGATAAATACACATTTTCTGTCGGTTGAGGCTTACGGCCAATATTCGTTCTTCCTGATCTTCCTGTTCATGTGCCGTACCTTTTTCGGATTCGGTCTTTATGAAAGTGCTTCCCGTCAGCTGGCGCTGAGCGGAAATGAGCTCGATCGCCGTCAGCTGACCGGCACGGTATTTCTTTGGTCCCTGGCATTTTATCTTTTATTTGCACTGTTTTTTCTCCTGATATCCTTCATCATCGATCTGGTGTTTGAAGTGAAGATTGGCCGGCTTGTCTATCGTTTCGCCTGGCTTTCAGGTTTAGTCTTGTTTCACACTTTTTTTCTGCTCGCTCTCCGCGGATATGGCAAAATGAGTTTATTGGCGGAAGCAACACTGTATCCGCGTGTATTTTATATTGTTCTGCTGATACCGATCATCTTGAGCACCGCCTTCACTACTGAAGTCACGATTGCGGCTATGTTTGGCGGGTATGCCATTACAATTATAATTACGTTTATCCGGTTGAACCCGGCATTTTCAGGATTTAGAATTCAGAGCAGGCGGCTGCTGAACGAAATTCGATCATATGGCATTCATATGTATATCGGAGCGATTTGGCAGGAGTTGCTGTTTCATTTCGATAAACTGGTTATATCTTTTTTTCTGGATGACCGCTCAATCGCTTACTATGCACTGGCATACTTGCTGACATTTCCGTTATCACACTTCTCAACGGCGCTGGCTACTGGGCTGTATCGTAAATTTTCAAAATCAGAAATGATTGAACGATGGGTGTTTATCGTGAATTTAATATTCGTTATGTGTAGTGTGATGATTTTTATCGTATTAAAAAAAATCATCATTCTCCAGCTGTTTTCCGAGGATTACCTGCCATCGGTTGAGTTGATCACCCCCCTGGCAATGGCATTCGGATTATCGGGAATCAGTAAACCGGTAACTTTGTTTTTGGTAGCCCGCGGTTTTGGAAAAATTATCCGCAACATTTCAGTGGTGGTCCCGACAATCCAAATCGGGATTACCCTCCTCGTCGTCCCAAAATTTGGTATTATCGGCGCTGCCTGGTGTACATTCTCTGTATATTTTCTTGATCTGTTGTTGAACATCCTCGCTTACCGGCGTTTAAAAGCCTGATCAATGTCGGCATTAAACGTGGTCATCTCCTAGAATCGGATTGGCCAATGCAAAAACATCAACCGTTTTAACCCCTGTTTCCTTCAGAACTCGTGCACAGGCATCAACTGTGCTACCGGTTGTAACTACATCATCCACCAGCAGGATACGATCGTAGTGAAGAATCTTAACGGCGGCGAAGGCACTGGCAACGTTTGCCCGACGTTTTACCCGCGAAAGTTTGGTTTGTGAGGAGGTAAACCTGGTTCTCTGTATTAATGAATCGGAGTAGGGTAATCCTATACATCCGGCCAAATGTTCTGCAAGGAGTGCACTCTGATTATAACCACGTTCACGTTGACGCACGAGGTGGAGAGGGACGGCGGTTACGCAGGCGTATGCTTTCGACCAGCGCCCGGAAAACCGGTTATCTGCTTCTCGGGCAAATATATGCGCCAATCCTTTACAGTTTTTATATTTGAGGAGATGAATCAGCATGCGCACCGTGTCTTCAAATTCATATAAAATATGGACCTGATCATAATGGTGATTATTCATTTTCAAGGAATCCGCCTGAAAGCGAAAGGGAATAAGTTTATTAAGGCATTGCCGGCAGACAATCTGTTGATCCCCTCCTATGAGTTGATTACATAACCAGCAGACTTGAGGGTAGAGCAGATCAAGCAGCGGCTGCCGGAAATAATTTTTAACCACTTCACTGATATTTATGATAGTTCGCATACTACTATCCAGGAAAGACAACAAATATTGTACCAAAAACCGAAAATGATGGATACCCCCGGGGAAGGTATTTACCATAGTGTCGAATTTCCGGTCATTTTAGATGTCGAAAGTTCAAACACATTTTGATAAAGTGTGCAGAATAGATATCCTAAAAACCCCACTGGTCGTAATTGTAACTTATTTTAAAACAATGAGATAAGCAAGCATGCTCAGTCTATCTTAAAATTTGGCATGGTTCATGCAATTATCAAAATCACGGATTTGATAAAACATGAGAAATGGGGTAAAGATGAATAATCAATCAACGATAGAACTGTGGCAGGAATACAAGATGCAGCGCAGCGCAGCCGTCAGGCAGGAATTGATTGTCCGTTATCTTGGATTAGTGAAATATGTCGTCAGGAAGATGATCAAAAGTTTTCCGCAGGCAATAGAAGAATCCGATCTATACCATATTGGCATTCTCGGGCTGGCAGAGGCACTTGACAGATTTGATATCGAATATGGAATCAAATTCGAAACCTATGCAATTCCGAGAATTAAAGGTTCGATTATTGATGAACTGCGTAAATTAGACTGGGTTCCCCGGTCATTAAGAAATAAAAGCAATTTGTATAAAGAAAAAACCATCGAACTGGAACAAAAATACAGCGGCTCATATTCTGAAAATGAAGTTGCCAAGGGATTGGGTATCAAAATCGATGAATTACATTCGTGGAAGAAAGATATGAATACGGTAAATATGTTATCGTTGGATAAACCTCTTGATGATGCATATAAGCAAAATCTCTATGATATGTTGGAGGATGAGGAAGAAGAAAATGCTGAATTCAGGATGGAGGAAGAAGAGATGAAACGAGTTTTATTAAAAGCCATAAAACAGCTTCCCGAGAAGACACGTCTGGCAATCACCCTGTACTATTATGAAAAATTGACCTTTAAGGAAATTGGTGAAATATTAAATGTATCCGAATCCCGTATATCTCAGATCCATTCGGAAACAATGACAAAACTGAAAAAGTCAATCAACAAATTGATTTACGCCTGATTCGGCCACCTACTCAGCCTGTATAAATATACCTTTATTCCCCTGGGCTAACAGATAGTAAAAATGTTAGCCCTTTTTTATATTTTGTACTATAGTTGCTAATATTGTATATTTAATAACTGTACAGACTGGGATCATAAATGCCTGCCAAAATACTGATCGTTGAAGATAATCAAGAGAATATTGATTTACTGCATTTTTTCCTGAAGCCACAGGGATATGAGCTGATCACTGTTACTGATGGGGAAAAAGCTCTCCAGAGTGTAATCGATGACAAACCGGACATAATTCTTCTTGATATTATACTACCAAAACTGGACGGATTCCAGGTTTGCGAACGGCTAAAAAAGGATGAAAAAACAAAATATATTCCGGTTATCATGATCACCGCCCTGAAGGACATGAAAGATAAGCTCAAAGCACTTGAAATGGGCGCCGACGACTTTATAACCAAACCCTTTGAGAATGTTGAATTACTGGCACGGGTAAAATCGCTGTTACGGATAAAGAACTATCATGATGAGCTGGAACAGAAAAATATTGAATTGGAAGAAAAAAACAAATCTCTGGTATGGATGGATAAATTTAAGGAAGAACTGACCGGATTGATTGTGCATGATATGAAGAATCCTTTATTTGTGATTCAGGGAAATCTTCAAATGATGCTTATGAATCTGGAACAGTCACCCTCAGAATCACTAAAAAAATATACCAGGCGGATCGAGAGAAGCAGTCAAGCCTTATTGCGTATGGTAGTAAATCTGCTTGATATTTCAAGATTTGAAGAGGGGCGTATAGTGCTGCAAAAAGATCCAGTTTATATCAATGAAATAATTGCCGAAATCATCCAACGTGTGAAGGAGTATCCTGAAAATCTCAATAAAGAGATACACTTTGATCTTGATGATCAGATCGGCGAGATGTTTCTCGACAAATCTATGATTCAACGGGTGATCGAAAACCTGATCAGTTTCGCCACAAACAATGTAAATGAAGGTGGCAGGGTTGACGTCATGACACAAAAAGTGGATGATCATAAAATTGAATTTACCGTACATGACAATGGAACGCAGATTCCGCGTAAGTACCAGGATAAAATATTTGAAAAGTATTCACAGGCAGAAATTAAAAGTGCGGGCTACCGTGTAGAACGTGCCCTAGGGCTTACATTCTGCAAAATGGCAATAGATGCACACAAAGGGAATATGCAACTGGATTTAGACAATCCAGTTGGCAATCGGTTTGTGATCAATCTGTCCTCGCTATAATACATTCGAAAAGATTTCCTTGCGCGAATTCTGGTGGGATTAAAGTTTCTGTTCGTAACACCGACAATATGATTAGAAGCAGTAGTTATTTAACAGGTCATCGAAGAGATGAAACAAGATGAAGCGGAAAATCACGTGAAAAAGAAATCATTTCAGGAAGAAAAACTCGAATTGGTCAGATTGCGAATAAGCAACGGATTTTATAACAAATCTGCTGTGCTGGAATCGGTGGTGGAAAATCTTTTAAGGGATGGCCTGGCAAAAAAATCAGCAGGCAACAAAGCAAAATAAAACAGTCCTTCCTTAGCGACTTTTCGCTTGACTTTTTCTTGATAATATTGGAAATTCAGGTATTCTAAGCGTCTGCGTTTAATCGTTCCTTTAACTTAAACAAATACGATCTACTATTTTTTGAAGGAGGACATTTGCATGAGTAAACAAGATTTGGTAAACCAAATGGCTGATAAAGGCGGCATTTCCAAAAAAGCTGCTGAGGCTGCACTTACCGCCTTTCTCGATGGAGTAAAAAAATCATTGAAGAAAGGTGATAGCGTTACTTTAGTCGGTTTTGGTACATTTTCAGTGAGCAAACGGAATGCCCGTCAAGGACGTAATCCGCAGACTGGTGCTAAGATTAACATTCCTGCCCGCAAAGTTCCTGTTTTCAAAGCCGGTAAAGGATTAAAAGAAGCCGTTAAGTAAAAATACGGGCGGCTGTGCCGCCCTTTTCCTTCCTGTATTTGATCAGCACACAGTGCTGAAATCTAATTTTAAAATGAATCCCATCTTAAACGCAATATCGCGGCCAATTTTCAAAATTGGCTTGCTTATAACCGTTTCAATTCTTCTTCTCCCGGCATGTCACACTAAAATAACTTCTGAACCGGTATCTCCGGAAGAAACACTTCATCGCAATATCGCTTACCTGATATCGGATCCAAATCTGTTTAACGCCATGATCGGGATATATGTTGAGTCACTTGATAACGGAGATATTTTATTTAAACAAAATGAACATAAACTTTTCATTCCTGCATCGAATATGAAACTATTTACTTCGGCGACCGCCTTACTGAAATTTGGGGCAGAATTCCGTTATAAAACTGAATTGTACACTAACGGTTATATTGAGGCGGGAATCCTGAAGGGGAACCTGATCGTTCATGGTAAGGGTGATCCAAGTATATCGCCGCGATTCTATAATGATGATTTTCGGCACGTTTTTTCAAATTGGGCTGCTGTCCTGAAGGCAAAAGGAATTACGGAAATCAACGGCGATATCATAGGAGATGCTGCGTATTTTCAAGACACCCCCCTCGGAGCGGGATGGGAATGGGATGATGAACCATACTGGTATGCTGCGCAGATCAGTGCCCTATCGCTTAATGATAATTGTGTGGATATTACGATACTGCCCGGAGATTCTATCGGTGCAAAACCAATAGTACAGATTTATCCGCCCACAGAGTATGTAAGCATCGAAAATAAAGCCATTACAATTCCGCCCGATTCGGTAAATGACCTGCACGTCACACGAAAACACGGTGAAAATAGAATTATTATCGAAAATTCTATACCGATAAATGTAAAATCCAATGAGGAATCGATTACAGTTGAAGAACCGGCATTGTTTTTCATAACGGTTATGCATTCGATCTTTCGGAATGAAGGGATTCGTTTGAAGGGAAAACTTCGTGTCGAATATGATCAAGGTGCCATCAATTACAACGTTTGTCAATTATTACACGTGCATGAATCACCACCGCTCGGTGAAATTCTTAAAATTATCAACAAAGTAAGCCATAACCTGTATATCGAACAAATCCTGCTGACACTGGGTGCAGAATTCGGTGACCTGGGAACTGCAGAGGAGGGTGCCAAAGTAGTCAGCCGGACGATGAACGGGATGGGCATTCCTGAAAATGAATTCGTCATGCAGGATGGCTCGGGGCTATCGCGGCATAACCTGATAACTCCGCGTGCCACAGCTGTGTTGTTGCGCAATATGGCACTCAGCGATGATTTTGACATTTTTTATCGAACACTACCGGTGGCAGGTGAAGATGGTACCCTTAAACGCAGAATGAAAGGAACCAACGCTGCAGGCAGAGTACATGCTAAAACCGGTACAGTGGGGTATGTACGCAATCTTTCTGGGTATGTCACATCGGATACGGGTGAACGATTCATTTTTTCACTGCTTGTGAACCATTATACGGTGCCGACATCCTCAATCAATCTTTTACAGGACCGGCTGTGTGATCTGTTGGCCCGCTTTGAACGTGATTACAGGTAAATTCATGTATTCCGACCAAAACGCGACGGTTGATTTCCGTACCTATAAAAGTGAAGGTATTCTGATAATCAGTATCATCATTCGCAGGGCAACCTCCCAGATTTCTGATATCCTGAAGATGAAACTGACCAGGGAAGTCGAAAAAGGAAACAAATTCATCGTTGTTGATCTCAGCAATGTGGAATTTACCGATAGTTCATTTTTAGGGTCTTTACTGGCCGCGCATAAATTTGCGGTGCGGCAAAATGGGAATATTCGTGTTTGCGGATTGGTGCCACAGGTAAAAAATGTATTCGAAGTTACCCATTTGAATAAAATTTTTATGGTATATGATGATGTGGACAAGGCCATAAAAAGTTTCAAGGAATACAAAAAACAGGGATCGCATGGATGAAAGCCAAATACAGCATAAATAAAACGGAGTTAATTCTTTTAGAGGGAGATATTACCGAGCAGAACGTGGATGCCATCGTAAATGCTGCCAATGCTCAACTTATTCTGGGATCGGGCGTGGCAGGCGCCATTCGTGAAAAAGGCGGGGGTACGATTCAAGCAGAATGCGACCGCCTAGGCGGCACCTATGTCGGTGGTGCGGTTATGACCGGTGCTGGAAATCTGAAAGCAAAGCATGTAATTCATGCCGTAGGTCCGCGCATGGGTGAGGGTCAAGAAGAGACAAAATTGCGCAACGCGACCATGAACAGCCTCCTTCTGGCAGAGGAACATAAACTGAAATCGATTGCTTTCCCGGCAATAAGTACGGGTGTTTTTGGATTTCCCATCGCAAAATGTGCTGAAATTATGTTAACGGTTGTGGTTGATTTTGTAAAAAGGCCGACGATACTGAATCAAGTTGTTTTTTGCCTCTGGGGACAGGAATCATACAAAACATTCAAGGCAAAACTAGAAAGCATATTATGAAATCTGTGCTAATTCTTTTCTCAACAATGCCACATCATCTGTGATCAAACCATCCACCGGATACTGCATTACGCGTCTTAATACAGCTCGATCATTGACCGTCCAGATATACAAAGCCTTACCGCTTTTTTTCGCCCGATTGACCAGCCACCTGTTGAGTACACGAAAATGTGGATGCCAGGCATCGGCAAGCGTAATCAGGTCGTAGGAGGTATGCAACCAAGTCGTACGCTGGAAAAGATAACCGGTACGTATTTTTTTGGATTTCAGTTTCAGAATCTGGAGCAGAAACGGATTAAAACAGGATATCCAGACCGAATCGAATAAATCATGGTTTCGAACAATGCTGATCAGTTTATCTGCAAATGTAAAATCAAAAAAGTGGATTGTTTTGGCATCAAGAATGATCGGCACTTGTCTCTTAAATCGATCCAGGAAAGCATCCAGAGTGTCAATATAAACCGGTGGATTACTTCCAATATAAGGTGTATTGCGAAGTTGATCCAATTTTGTTTTTCCGATATATCCGGATATATTGAACATTCGCCTGAGTGAGAAATCATGGAACACGACTATTTCACCACTGCCGCAAGCCCTGATATCTACTTCCAGCCCAGTCGCACCAAGTTCAAGGGCATGTTCAAATGCCGGGATTGTATTTTCGATAAAATTTTTCCGGTCGCCACGATGGGCAAGAATTAGCGGCTCTTTACCCACGGATAATAGATTCATAATACCGAAGATAATGGGGAATAACAATTTCAGGTGCATAATGGTCACGCGCAAATTTTTGGGCAGCGCGTCCCATAGTATGCGCTTTTTGCGGATCATCAAGAATATCGTTAAGCGAATCGACAAAAGCCTGGATATCACCTATTCTTAGTGTATATCCGGTCAAACCATTCTGATTCACTTCTGTCAGACCACCTGCATTCGAGGAAACGACTGGAATACCGAATGCCATTGACTCCAAAGCGGCCAGGCCGAAACTTTCCGATGCACTTGGGAACAAGGCTATATCTGTTATAGATAATATCTCCTTAATATTTTCCTGTTTTCCGAGAAAAACCACCCGATCACAAATATTAGCCTTACGAGCCTGTTCCTCTGCATGAAATCTTTCCGGCCCATCACCAACCATGAGCACTTTTATTTTATGTTTTTTTAAAACCCTTTCCGCAATGGGCACAATATCAGAGATCCGCTTGAGTGGTCGAAAGTTTGAAATATGTGTGATGATCTTTTCATCCGGTCCGGCAAAGCGCTGTCTAAGTTCATTTCGGTTGATCGGTGTGCTGATCTCTATGGGGATAAAATTTGGAATCACCTCGATATGTTTGCGAATATCGAACACGTCTTTCGTTTCCTTTTGTAAAAATTTTGAGACTGCCGTAACGCCGTCACTCTGCTCGATACTGAATTTTGTTATTTTGAAAAAGGATGGATCACTACCCAGTAGTGTTATATCAGTACCATGCAGTGTCGTGATAACCTTTATATCGCGTGATTCCAGTAACTGCCTTGCGAGAAAAGCACTGGTAGCATGGGGTATGGCATAATGGACATGCAGCAGATCAAGATTTTGGTATTCAATGATCTCAGCCATCTTCGATGCCAGAGATAACGAGTAGGGAGGATATTCAAAAAGGGGGTAGTGGAGCACTTCAACTTCGTGAAAGAAAATATTTGTCGTAAACGCTTGCAGGCGATAGGGCAGTGCATATGAGATAAAATGGATCTCGTGCCCGAGTTCGGCAAGTTTTTTACCGAGCTCAGTTGCAACAACGCCGCTGCCGCCATATGTGGGATAGCAAGTTATACCGATTTTCATTTTTATCAGGTTAAATCCGGCGAATATTGAACCACGCGATTGCGGCCGGATCTCTTGGCGGCATAAAGTGCGGTATCGGCTTTATATATCAGAGTAGTCGTATCTTCAGCATCGACCGGAAGTGATGCCGTTCCAAGACTAATGGTAATTTTTCCGGATGGCTGGACCTCTTCATTTTGAAAAGAGGATTCATCGACATGTGCGCGAACGCGTTCAGCCAGTATGACCACACCATCACGGCTTACGCCCGGAAGGATTACAGCAAATTCCTCGCCGCCGTATCGCGCAACAATATCGTTTTCACGAACCGTTTCTTTCAGAATTTTACCCAGCTTTTTCAACACCTCGTCGCCGGCCTGATGCCCCAGGGTATCATTATAGTTTTTAAAGAAATCCACATCGAGAATGATCAGGGAGACATCCTGCTTGTTACGGGAGTGTCGCAGGATCTCTTCACGCAAACGCATCTCAAAATAACGATAATTATGCAAATCAGTCATGCCATCGGTATAAGAGAGCTGTATGACTTCATCGTACAGAGAGGCATTGGATAAAGCTATTGATACAATATTGTTTATGGTTATGAGTAACTCGAGTTCATTTTCAGTATAGGGTTTATCATTAACCCTCGGCCCCAGGCAGATTAAAGCATTTTCATTGTTATGTACGATATTTACCGGCGACAGAAGTTCGATATTCAACTTTTTTAAAGCTTTCACTCCTGCCGATCCCAAAATATCGCGCGGCAGTTTATCAACTGCGGCAGGCGTTTTGTTTTCATCCAGATATCTGATAATTGGATCGCTCTTCTGGATGACCAGTTCCTCCAACTCGGATTTATAGAAGCCCTTCGAATTGAAAACCGTTAAACGCTGTTCTGTTTTTTTATTTGCATATAAGAAGATAGCGCTCTTACAACTAAATTTTCCGATGAGCGATAAAAGCGTCGAGTTTATTAAACGCTCAACATCCAGTATGGAGTGCAGTTCGAGAGAAACATCAAAGATATTTCGTAGATCGTAAATTTTTTTCCGTAATTCCTTATTCTTCTCAATCAGGGTTTGATTCAGCTGATAGATTTTCTGATTGGCATTCTCCAGTTCTATTGACTGGGTACGCAGATCATCATTCAATTTTTTAATCCGGATAGCCGAATTAACCCTGGCGATCAGCTCCTCAAAACTAAACGGTTTGATAATATAATCATCGGCACCAACCTCGAGACCGGCAATAACATCCTTTATCTCGCTTTTCGCGGTGAGCATGAGAATCGGGATATAATGCTCGATATTGCCATTGGAGCGTATCTCACGCGCTACATCGATTCCGGAAATACCGGGTAACATGATATCCAGAAGAATAATATCCGGGTTATCCTGTGAGACCATATCAAGAGCGGCTTCTCCTGAGACAGCTTCTTGTATTTCAAAACCTCGTTCAGTGAGAAATTTTCGGAGAACTTGCAACATCTCGGCATGATCTTCGACGATCAGAATTCGTGCCGGCTTTGATTCGCTCATCTGGTTCCTTTACGAAAATGCAAATATATTGAAATTAAGGAAGAAATATAGTAAGTTTCAACTCAAATTAACAAAAATGCACTGTCAGATCAAGCAGGATAACCTATTTTAAATTAGCCATTTAAGGTTTTTGCATGCCCATCAACATAAAATATACAGCGCTTTTTTATCTTACTTTTATGATCCTTATCCTTCTGACATCTTCCTGCAAGGATAACAGCACCGGCCCTTCGGACAAGGAGTTTGTACTGCCCGACAGCAATCTTTCATTCGATAAAGACATTGGTCCACTGTTCCTTGCCAAATGTGCCAGCGGCAGCGGCTGTCATTCCTCAACCAGTAACCCCAGCGGACTCGACCTGACAGATTATCAGCAGATTCAGCTTCATTGGGTCGATACCGATGCGGGGCCCGTGAAACTTGTTGAGCCAGGCAGTGGCAATACCAGTTTTCTATATCGGATATTATTATCCGGTTATCTTGGTCGAATCCAAATGCCTAAAGACGGACCTTATCTGAATCAGAATAACACCAATGGCGTTAAAGTCTGGATAGATGAAGGGGCGCTTTACTAGGTTGAATGTGGCGAGAATTAATTTATTGTCTGTCCCCCCTTTTCGCAGGGGTTTTTTTATATATTTTTTATTAAATGGTAGTATTCGACCCTGACATCATTGTTCGCAAAGTAAGCTTTACCTTGAATTTATTTCAGAATCCTTCCCAGCCGAATCCTGAAATAATCCCTGGATTAAATTTCATCATTCTGTCTTACAGTTTAGTAGAGGTACAGTTCAATAACTTATTAAGTTTCGTTGGACAGGTTTATGTTTAAGATTTCATATCCGGACAGTCTGACTTTCTCCCTACGGTACACACCGATCCAGTATTTGAAGAATATTTCGAGTCAATATGCCCCGTATCGTTTATGGATAAAGCGGGATGACCTGACCGGAATCGAGCTGAGTGGAAATAAAGTCAGAAAACTGGATTTCCTCCTGCATGAAGCCATTGCACAGGACTGTAAGCATATTTTCACCTGTGGAGGACTGCAATCGAATCATTGCCGCGCAACAGCATTTATGGGTGCCAAACTCGGAATGAAATGCAGATTGTATCTGAGAGGTGAGAAACCGGCCATGCCTGCAGGTAATTATTTTCTGGATTTTCTCTCCGGTGCCGAAATCGAATTTGTAACTCCGGAGGAATATCAAAGGATTGATCAAATTATGTCAAATGATGCTGGCCGGCTGCGCGACAGGGGAGAAAATGTATACATCGTTCCGGAGGGTGGGTCCAATGCGACCGGTGTATGGGGATATATCCGCTGTTTTCAGGAAATTGAAGAACAAATTCGTGAACGGAGATTAAATATTGATGTTATCATCGTTGCGACGGGTTCCGGTGGAACCCATGCGGGCCTGTTAATCGGCAAAATACTGCTCGCAAGTTCAATTGAAGTTGTTTCGGTAAATGTATGTGATAATGCCGTCTTTTTTAAGCAAAAAATCAGCCAAATCATTGATGAATTCAAGCGGAAATACAGGATAGAGATAGATATTGAAGCAGATGAAATTAAAATCATTGATGGATATGTCGGAGCGGGATATGGATTGATCGGTGTTGATGAGGTAGAGCTGATCAAACATTTTGCCCGGAACGAAGGTATTATCCTGGATCCGGTTTACGGCGCCAAAGCATTTTATGGATTGCAGACGATGCTCACTGATAAAAAACTCGCGGGGAAAAATATACTATTTATACATACGGGAGGAATTTTCGGCGTCTTTCCTCTGGCCGATCAGTTCCTGTAATTTAGCTCGTGGACAGTAATGGGTTCCTGGTTATTACGTATTATTGTTATTAGCATTCTACTGATCATTATGCTTGGTCTGTGGTTCTATTTAACCTTGCCTGATGTTGCTGAACTGGCAAAAAAAAATCCTGCAACCACCGCTCTGATTGAACAACGCAAAGCTGAAGCAAAAACACAAAACAAAAATATTAGAATCCGGATGTCATGGATCTCATATGGTGCGATTCCTGAAATGATGAAAAAGACTGTCAGAATCAGTGAAGATGCAAACTTTTATTTTCATGAAGGTGTCGATTTTGAAGAGATGAAAGAGTCACTAAAACGAAATTGGGAAGAGGGTAGAATTGTCCGGGGTGGGAGTACAATTACACAACAGCTGGCAAAAAATATGTATCTTTCCACAGAGAAATCACTCATTCGGAAGATAAAAGAGTATTTCATTGCACGCCGGCTGGAAAAAACGTTAAGCAAAAACCGTATTTTCCAACTGTATTTAAATCTTATCGAATTCGGGCCCGGAATATTCGGAGTCGAGGCCGCGGCCCGCTACTATTTTGGAAAATCGGTCGCAGAATTAAGCCTGTCGGAACAAATCCGGTTGACCGCCGTGATCCCGAGACCACTCACGGATGCACCTACTTCGAACAGCCGGTGGATGAGATGGCGATGCTGCTGGATCTCTAAAAAACTTAGATTATATAAGTATATCGATGATGCGACTTATGAAAGTCTTATGACTGAGTTTTGCTAAAGATCAGATTTTTTCCCGAATAAGAGAATTATCACAACAACACTGATAATACCTGCCGGCAGTACGACCCAATCTGTAATACCGAGGCCAACAGGTAAATATCCAAAAAGCAGGCTTATAAGGCCGCCAAGCAGTGCATAAGGTAACTGGGTACGCACATGGTCGATATGATCGGCTCCACTTGCCATCGAAGACATGATCGTCGTATCAGAGATGGGAGAACAGTGATCACCGAAGGTTGCACCTGCCAGTACTGAAGCAATAGTGCTCAGAAAGACAGCCTGCTGCTGTGCGGTGGTGAATGTTGGATCGGCTTGCGGTAAAAGATAGCCCATTGGAATAACAATAGGCATAAGAATTGCCATTACCCCCCATGATGTACCGGTTGCAAAACTGATCACCGCTGCGGTTATAAAAGACAAAAAAGGTATCATACCTGCTGATATATATTCTTTACTAAGTCCGATGACATAATCGGCGGTATGCATGTCGTTGCAGATATTACCAATCGACCAGGCCATGGTAAGAATGAGTGCTGCCATCATCATGGCCTTAATACCGCCGATCCAGGCTGAAATACTGGCCTCCAGGGAGAGAATTTTTTGTGACAGTGCAAGTAATATGGCGATGACGCCACCAAGAAATGAGGCCCACATCAGAACCGCATAAGAATCCGAATGACCGATAACCGTACTGATATAGCGAATGATACCCATATCGGTCGTATCCAGTTGTTCGTTCTGGACGGCAGAAACACCGGTAAACCACAGGCCTGCAAGTGTAACAATAATCACGCTCATAATCGGAATAAAAGCATTGTACCAGCGCTTATCAATATTTTCATCGGCCATTACTTCCTGCGTATCTAGGTTGGATATCGGTGTTGCCCCTGGTGCGAGCACTTCACCCGTTTTCCGCGCCCGCCTTTCTGCCGTAAACATAGGGCCGAAATCGCGCCCTGAAAGCGCTATCGTCAGTCCGATTACCATAGCAAACAGGGGGTAGAAATTGTAGGGAATCGTTTTGATAAATGAGATATAGGCATTATCCTGGATACCTAGTGTGATAAATGCCGCCCCGATCAGACTTATTTCGAAACCGATCCAGGTTGAAATAATGGCAATATTTGCCACAGGTGCCGCAGTTGAATCGACGAGATAGGATAATTTCTCCCGACTGATCCTGAGCCGGTCTGTCAGGGGACGCATGGTGCTGCCAACGATGAGCGTATTGGCGTAGTCATCAAAAAAAATAAAAACACCCATCAACCATGTCACAAGTTGGCCGCGGCGTGTGTCATTGGCATATATTGAAAGCCGCTCAACAATTCCCTGAGTCCCGCCCATTTTGGAAATCACACCAACCATACCACCGAGCATCAAACTGAAAATGAGAATCGACATTTTTTCCGGATCCGCAGGGGCATGTGCTATATAATCCGTTATCGCATTCAGGAATCCATAGAATGGATTATATCCGGCGATAATTGCGGCCCCTATCCAGACACCCGCGAACAATGCCACAAGAACCTGGCGCAGAACCAGCGCAAGCAGGATCGCCAGGAATGGGGGAAAAAGGCTCAGCCAGCCGGGGATTACCCGAATTTCGGTATACCATTCCGTCGCTGGCAGGCTGATCTGGTATCGGCCACTCTCAGTAAAAACAACCTTTGAAATTTCCGATTCACCGGCTTTGAACGCCACGTTTTTCACGGGTGTGACGTGATTGTCCTCCAGGTAATTAATGCCGGATAATTCAAACACGGTATCCAACGGGACCTTTTGACCGCTGCTGTCCATAAGAGAAAAGGATATGCTGAAGGGGGTATCGGTTAATATGACGTCCGGATGACTTGTTTTGATCTGCATGTCCGCGACAGAAGAGATGCATAAAACGGCCAACCATATCTGTATATATTTGCCCATGGCATTTCTTTTGTTAAAAGTGCAAAGGTAAAAAACGGCTCTTTTAATGTAAAGCGGTATTTTTAACCGCGGGAACCAATCGAATCGTTCACCGTTTATTTTTGGTAACTTACATACAAGATAATTCGAGACTTAGCTTAGAATGCACATTGCTTGATTTAATTTTGTATTAGCTTTAAATTTTTTTTACTGGTGATCAGATGAAAAAAATTATCCCCATCCTGATGGTAATCCTTTACACCTCTACACAAGCGCAAATGCCAGGTAAACGACCGACGGAGTATGGATTTGATATCGATTATAAACCGCCCATTTATTATGATCTGTATCTTTCCTTCGGCGATACCATAGGTGAACCGGAATTAGTTTTTTCGCTTAATGTACAAAATGATCTGCTTCAATTTACCAAAGTGGCAGATACATATAAGGCGGTATACCACATCGGTCTAACCATAAAAAAAAGCAGCTCCGAATCGGCTGTTTTTTCACGGGTATGGAAACAAACCGTGCAGGAAAGAGATTTTGAGCGCACAAATTCACGATCGATCTATCAAGGACACCAAAAAATATTTGATCTTGATCTCGAGCCGGGAGAATACCTGATGTTTGTGGAAGTTACGGATGATGGTACAAAAAAAGCTTACCGGAATTCAAGACAACTCACCATTCCGGTTGATAAACCGGGAGATCTCATACATACCCCGATTAGACTGCTGGATCCAGAATATGATCAATCCGGAGAAGTAATTGCCGAACCGCGTGATCCCATGATTGAATTCAATCATGATATCGTTGCCTCCTTCGAGTTGCAGACCGATACACCTGATTCCCTGATCATCACTTCAAAATTATTACAATTCAGGGAGGAATCGGGATCGATCATCCGGCAGAAGATCTTTCGTTTATTACCAACCGGGCCGCTGATGAAATTCCGGGAAAGGATTCAAAAAAATGATCTCGACGAAGGAATATATAGTCTGAGATATCGTATCCGGTATGGCGAACGCATTTTGGAAATTGAGAAAAAATTCGAGGTTGTCTGGTTTGATAAACCGGTGTATCTGTACCGGTATGATCTGGCAATACGTCCGATGCGATATATTCTGAGTGAATCAGAATGGAATATCGCTGACGAACTGTCCTATAATGATTTGGAAACCTGGTTTAAATCCTATTGGCAAAAAAAGGATCCGTCACCGGAAACACCATTCAATGAGATCATGTACACATTCTTTCAACGTGTTGATCAAACGAATCGGCTTTATGCTCAACGTTTTAAAGAAGGATGGGAAACAGACCGGGGTAAATCCTATCTCCTTTATGGTAAGCCCGATAGGCAGGACGTCAATCGAACCAGCGTAAGCGCAAAACCCTATGAAGTATGGTATTACGAAAGTCTGAACCAAAAATTAACTTTCATAGATGAATACAATGATGAAGATTATAAATTAGTGCTGATTGAGGAAATAAAGGAATCTGAGGATGAATAAAATCCGGACCGGGATAATAGGCATCGGACATTTGGGTAAATTACATGCCAGTCTCTATCGGGAAGTTGAACAGGCGGACCTGATCGGCGTATATGATCTGGATCTTGAGAAGGCTAAAAAAATAGCTTCAGAATTGAATATTAAATCCTTCGACTCCCTGGAAGATCTGTTTCGGGATATTGAGGCAGTTAATATTGTCACGCCAACAGTTACCCATTTTGAACTGGCCAAACAAGCGCTTGAAGCAAATCTGCATGTTTTTCTGGAAAAGCCCATTACTTCCTCTGAAGATGAGGCCGAAAAAATCATTGAACTTGCCAGAGAAAAGCAGCGAATTCTTCAGGTTGGCCATATCGAAAGATTCAATCCTGCGGTGCTGGCCTTGTCAGACGTCGAACTCAAACCCATTTTCATAGAGTCACACCGTCTTGCCCCTTTCAATCCCCGGGGAACAGATGTGGCAGTAATCCTCGATCTGATGATTCATGATCTTGACCTGATACTGACACTTGTGAAGAGTGAGGCCGTTCAGCTGGATGCCAGTGGTGTGGGTGTCGTTTCACCAACGGTGGATATCGCAAATGCGCGTATTCAATTTGCAAACGGATGTGTTGCAAACGTAACGGCAAGCCGGATTTCAAATAAAAAGATGCGTAAAATGCGTATTTTCCAACCGAATGCCTATATCTCGCTTGATTTTGTCGATGGATTCTCAGAAATATTTTATACGACTGAAGGGGATAAATTAAATTTCAACGACGGAACACTCGCGTTTTCGCTTGGACAGATAGACGCCGGCGGAAGTCGTAAAGAAATAAAATATAATAAGTTACAGAGAATCGGCATTAATCCTTTGAAACAGGAACTGAGCACCTTCATTGAAAGTATTGATAGTGGTGTACCGCCGGTGGTGGACGGCCAGGCCGGTTTGGCAGCCCTGCGTTTGGCAAACAAGGTTTTGGCCAAAATCGAAGCACATACGAGATTGGTAAAGGAAAGGTCAGATATATAATGAGTGAAATTCTGTTCAAACTGCAGCAATATACACCGATCCCTTTCATATTGATCGCATTGCTGTTTTCCGAAGTTGATGCCGGATTGCAGACTTTCGGAGGATTATTGGTCGCCGCTGGAATACTTCTGAGATTCATTGCAGCCGCCTACCTGAATGAAGTGACTATCCAAAAGGGTCAGTTGGTAACCGATGGCCCGTATGCATTTATTAGAAATCCACGGTATTTTGGCAACATTCTGATTTACATCGGAATGGTGATCGCGGCCGGTGGTTTATTACCCCATTTGCTATGGGTAGCCATCTTCTTCTTTTCAATTCAGTATATTGCAATTGCCCGATTTGAAGAACGGCAGCTTTCTGATAATTTTATGGAGCAATACCGTCTGTATACGCAGATGGTCCCCCGCTTTTATCCCAGATTATCTCCATATCCAGGCCGGCATAGGATCAAGGGAGATTTTAGAACGGCATTAAGGGAAGAAAAAAATACATTGATGATATTGGTGATTATACTGGTTTTATTCGAATTGCGCTGGAATCTTATTACCTTTTGATCAAGGAACTGGTTCAGATGAATAAACGTGGACAGGTTACGATTGGTAATGTCAGTGAATATATTGTAGGAATAGATAAAAAGGTGCCTGTGCTGGCAGGAGAGCTTGTACGCTATGTGAACTTTGACAATGCTGCCAGCACGCCTACCCTTGAACCGGTGCTTGCCGCCATGAACGAATTCATGGAGTGGTATTCAAATATACATCGGGGCACCGGATTTAAATCTCAGCTCAGCACGCATTTTTTTGATCTGGCCCGGCAAATCGTGGCTAGGTTCTTTAATGTCGATACGAAGGATCATTTGGTCATCTTCGGTAAGAACGGGACTGAAGCAATCAATAAATTAGCTCACCGGCTGCCATTACCGGAGGAATGTATCATCCTGGTGTCAAAAATGGAGCATCATTCGAATGATTTGCCCTGGCGTTTTCGCAAGCCGGTGGTGCATGTCAATGTCGACGAGCAGGGAAGACTGGATTATCAGGATTATCTGAGAAAACTAAAAAAATATGATGGTAAAATCGGATTGGTTGCAATTACCGGTGCATCAAATGTCACCGGCTATATCAATGATATCTATACAATTGCAGAACAGGCCCACAGGTATGGAGCAAAAATAATGGTGGATGCAGCACAACTTGCTCCTCACCGAAGTATCGATATCAAACCTGCCGACCATCCCCAACATATCGATTTTTTGGCCTTCTCCGCACATAAAATATATGCGCCATTTGGACTGGGAGTACTCGTTGCCGACAAAGATACCTTCATTGATGGAGATCCGGATATGGTTGGTGGCGGGACGGTTGCGCTTGTCTCGGAAGACCATGCTTACTGGACAGATGCCCCGGAGAAAGAAGAAGCGGGTACTCCAAATGTAGCTGGTACTATTGCTCTGGCAAAAGCACTGAATCTGATCATGGATATTGGAATGGATCAAATCGCTTTGCATGAAGCGGAACTGACCCGTTATGCCCTGAGCCGCTTGAAAAAAATACCCGGAATCGTTATTTATGGGTCGGTTGATGAGGAGGACACCATGAATCGGCTTGGTGTGATTTCCTTTAATGTACTTGGTAAACCGCATGCCCTGGTAAGTGCTATTCTTAATTATGAAGGTGGAATCGGTGTACGCAATGGATGCTTTTGCGCTCATCCCTATGTAAAATGCTTACTTGGTGTAACTATGGAAGAAACGAAAGTGCTCGAGGAAAGGATTCTGCATCATGACCGCAGCACAATCCCGGGTGCGGTAAGGATGAGTTTTGGGATGTATAATAAGACAGAAGAAATAGATACTATGATGGAAGTGCTGGAACGCATTGCACGGAATGATTATAAAGGAGAATATAAGCTGTTCAGTGAATCCGGTGAATATTTTCCTAAAAACTTTGATGTCCGGTTTGAAGATTTCTATACATTATAATGACAAATATACTTAATGGGATTTGATTGAATCCCGTAATCCCAATCGTTTAAAAAAACACATTTTCGTTAAGCGAGCTTGATATGTCTGATCCACCGATGGATAAAGTCTATTTATCAGATCCTTATAAAGTTCTGCATCAAACGCAGGTGGTGAATTCCCGCCACGAAGGGGGCAGTGTCTGGATCAGATTAAATGAAACCATATTCTATCCCGAGAATGGTGGACAATCGTCTGACCGGGGAACAATTAACGATCTGCCGGTAAACGATGTAAAGATGATCGATGACCAGATCTGGCACCAGCTTTCCGAAGAATTACCTGAAAAAGTCATTCTGAAATTAGATTGGAATCGTCGATATACCAATATGCAGCAACACACAGGCCAGCATATTCTATCTGCCTGCTTTAAAAATGAACTGAATATCGATACGGTGTCTGTTCATCTCGGAACCAGCGATACGATGATTGAACTTGATACGCCCGGCATATCCGATAAACAGTCAGAACGAATCCAGATAAAGGCTAATGAATTTATTAGACATGCATATCCTGTGTCCGCAATGTTGGTAACACAGAAAGACCTGATTAAATATCCTGTTCGACGGGACGTTAAACATCTCGGTCATGAGATCCGTCTGGTGGTTATCGGTGATTACGATTGTACCGCTTGTGGCGGAACTCATGTGCGAAACACCGCCGAAGTTGGATTGATTAAAATCATCGCTGTGCAAAATATTCGCAAGCATGCTCGTGTAGTTGCCCGGATAGGACAGCATGCCTATACTTATTTTGATGTTCTCGATAAAATGAGCAGGATGCTGGCAGCAAAATTAAGCAGCGGTGTGTCGGATTTGCCGGCAAAAATTAGCAGTCTGACCAGTGATATGAAAAAATTGAGATATGAAAACAAAAAAATAACGGAGAAATGGCTGGAACTTCTTGCAGAACAATTGCCATCACAACCGGATCTGGGATTTTTTGAGCTCGATGATGTCACCGTGCATGATCTGCAATACATTTCTTCGATTTGGCTTGATCGTAATAATGTACCCTGTTATTTTGTCGCACCTGGTAAAAAAGACGGTCAGTTTAATTTTGTTCTAAGGACACCAACGGGATCCTCACTTGATGGTTTTGAACTTATTCGTCAGCTCGCCGACACATACGGTTTAAAAGGTGGTGGAAGAAAGGAGTTTGTTAACGGCGTAATGTTCCCCAAAAAATGGGATGCGGAGAATAAACAAAGGCTTCGCAAAGCACTTGCAGATTATATAAATAAGCATTCAGGGTAAAAAGATGTCAATGGTTAAAGGTCTGGTTTTGCTCAGTCGTTTAGAGTATCTTGAAAATTTACAAGGGCCCGCGATATCAAAGGATTTCTTGAAAAAAATTAGTACCGAGGAGCAGAATTTTGTCCGTCAGCCCATCGACGGGGCAAATTTATATCCGGAGGATACCCTTGTTGAAATCGATCGTATACTGTTGGACGAATACTTTAACGGCGATGTAGATGAATTTCGGAAACTGGGAATTTGGAATGCAGAATTTATAATGACCCGTTTTTTTCAATTGTATATTGAGGAGCAAACACCAATAGAATTTCTTGAGCAGTATGCCAGATTACGTGAGGCAATTATCGGTACCGGTGAAATGCACATTGAAAAAATAGGTTCTGACAAGTTGCTGATCACGATTGACTATGGTCAGACTATACCAAAAAGTGTTTGCATGAGCGAACTGGGATTTCTCGAAGGAAGTATGCGTTTATGCGGAGCTAAGATCTTAAATGTAGAAGAGATCAGCTGTGCCAGTGAGCCGAACGTCCTGGAAAGTAAATTTAAGATAGCTTATGTCTGATCCGGTGCAGAATAAATTTGTTGTGATCATGGCAGATGTCCGAGGGTCACGAAAAATGGGGCTGGATGAGCGTTATGAAGGCCAGTTGTTTCTGAAATCTGCGATAATTCAGGTTAATGAGGATTATACGGAGCAGATTGAGGCGCCGTTTATGATCACACGCGGTGATGAATTTCAGGGAGTCTTACGGGGGATGGAAAGCGCCTTAAATACTATCTTTGAATTTGAAAGATTACTTTCGCCCCTGCATCTGAGATATGGCATTGGCAGGGGCCCTATTCATCGCATGGGCAGTGATATTCCGATTGAGATGGACGGACCCGCCTTTCATCGCGCAAGTGCAGCCCTGGCTGAGGTCAAAAAGAATAAACAGTTCATTACATGCAGGACGGATGTTGAAGCATGTGATATTCTGATCAATACGATCTTTACTTTGCTGAGTGCCATCCGTTCACGCTGGAATAATATAACCTTTGAGCGTTACTGGAAATATAAAGAACTGGGTACATTTAAAAAGGTGGCCGAACTGGAAAAGGTATCTACCCAGGCGGTCTGGGATTCAATGTCCAATATGCGTGTTATGGATGTGCTTGAGGCCGAAAAAAATCTGAGCGCTTTATTCAAACAAATCGATGCAGGGATTGATCTTAATCCCCGATAATCTTGATCAATACCCTTTTCCTCCTGCGACCATCGAATTCCGCGTAGAAGATCTGCTCCCACGGGCCGAAATCTAACTGGCCCTCGCTTACCGCGACCACTACTTCTCTTCCCATTATCTGGCGTTTGAGATGCGCATCACCATTGTCTTCACCCGTCAGGTTGTGGCGGTAACGGGAAGTTGGTTCATGCGGGGCTAATTTTTCAAGCCAACCGTCGTAATCGGCAATCAATCCGCTTTCATTATCGTTAATATACACACTGGCTGTGATATGCATGGCGTTTACCAGACAAAGCCCCTCCTTGATACCACTTTCCTTCAGACATGCGGTGACTTCATGGGTAATATTGATATAATCTCTGCGGCTGGCGGTATTGAACCATAGTTCTTTACGGTAAGATTTCATATGCGACATTCCATTTTTAAATTGATCATGTTTCAAAACCACAGCAGGTATTCAGTTTAATTTTCTATATCAAGCAACCTCTAGCTATTTTCGCAATGGATTCTTCGACCACCGGGAAAATCAATATCAACCGAATGCGTTATTAAACATAAATGTTTTATATCCCCGCTGCTGCTCTGCACTGACTGGCCTTTCACAGATTCTCTGTAAACCGGCGCAGATCACGTGAACGTTCAAAAAATTCATCCAATTTCATTTTCTTGAGAAAAATCAATCCCCTGGTTGAGCGGGTACGAGAATCCTCGCTATCATAAAAAAATTCCCGTCCGAGAACGGTCTTCATCATCTGGTATTGTTCTACCTGTATTTTTTGTGCCAGTTCGGCAAACGGGCCGTCGTGCTCATAGCTGGGGAAGGAAGCTTCTGCCTGCGAGCCAAATGCGTTCATAAATGAATTGTAAAGTATGGCAAATGTATTCAGTGTGACAGGAATATATCCGTTGGCTTCCGCCGGGTGATAACGAAACCAGACATTACGATAGCCCCAAACTTCAATATCCTCACGTCCGGTATCTTTCCGATACAATTTCAGGGCTTGCGCCACGGCCTGAAGGACTTTATAATGGGTATCCGGTCCGCTGCTCTCCGGATCAAACGCAACAGACACGATATTGGGATTGATGCGTTTAAGGTTGTTTAATATGGGCAGCACATCACGATCCACGGTCGGTTCTTCGGTAAAAATTTCACCTTTATAGAAACCTAGACGTGAATGGATAACCGACTCGCAGGTAAAGCCAAAATATCCCCAGAGAATATCCGCCTCCCACTCTCTGGTCATTCCCTTCAGTTGTTGTATAAATTGCAGGTCTTTTTTCCCGGGATACTGGGTGGAAAAATAATTGAGCAGCTCATCAACCCGGTTGTTGAGATTCTTAAAACTATCCTCCTCAAATATTTCGATCATGTTGCGCAGCAATCGTCTTGATTGGGCCTCTTCTTTGACGATATGACTGGAACCCGCAACACCGTCCAGATATAAGAAAACATCCCGGTTACGTCCCAGTAGATTCGCTGGATCAAAATAATGCGACTCCGCAAGTTCCCTGAATTCAGGCTTTCCCATGAACCATTTGAGCTGTAGAAAGAGATTATGCATATACTGGTTGGTAACCGCCGTAAATCCACTGGTTAGGTAGTTAAAATAGTGAACATTGGACGATTCACGCATTAATCTAACCAGGTACGGCAGATAGCCCAGCATGATATCGTCATGATGCGGGGCAGTATGAAAAATGACCCTGTTTTGGGGGATATCAAGAGTGGACATAAATCTTCTTTTCAATTCCTCTTCCAGGGCTTGGATTTTATCCCCGATGGCTTCCTTATATGCATTCAGAAGCAGTTTACTGCTGCGAACTGAATTCAGATCGGATTTAGTCAGTTCGTTAAGTTTTTTATTTTTTTCGAGCGCCAGATCAAAAAGGATCTGATATTCATCTTCCTGAGAGATCTGGGCGGCGGTCTTTAATTCAAGATAACGCCTCTCGGTTAACAGTTTTGCCGCACCTTTGGTCAAATAAAAACAAGCATTTGATAGATCTTGCAGGACAGTCGCCGGAAATGCATTGTTTTTCTCCTGCTGCACAGCTTCCTTCACGATTTTAGCCTTTGCCTCTCCCGAGGCAATGATAATGGCAACCGTTGCAGGGTTATAGGCAATTGTTTGAAGTCCGATTGTGATCACGAGCCGATTTCGGGATATTTCAATTCCCCCGAGATCCCCCGCTGCGGCGGCCTGGGTTTCATAGTTAGTTGGTGTTAATCGGGTGGTTGAATAGTGATCGGATCCCTTAACATTGAATCCGATATGTCCATCGGGGCCTATACCTCCGAGAAAGAAGCCGATTCCCCCAAGTGATCTAATACGACTTTCATATTCGGTGCAAAACTGATCCACTGCTTCCAGGACATGTTTTTGCTTTTCTTCCATTGCGGTTTTCGGCTGCCGGATCCTGAGATCTAGGTCAACGATATTTTCAGGCCAAATTGTTTCCAATGTTTCATTTTCGGGTATACCGATGATATTCGGGTTGATCAGCATGGCCTTTTTAGGATCGAGATTAAATCCTTTGATATAAAATTTATTTACATAATAATGAAAGCTGTTGTGTTGCTGTGTATTAATCGGATAAAATTCGTCGATCTGGATAAAATGAAAACTGCGCATGTCTGGTTTATGTGCCGGGTCAACGCCACATTCCTCAAGTGATTTTCGGGTGGCAACGGTGTTCCAGGTTGTCAACAGTTGGATTACCCATTTAATGAAGTGCTCGGGTGTCTTTCCGGTGGGTAGCGAGATGGTCCAGCCCTCGTTCTGTTGAGCCCATTCGAGGAAGCGCATCGCGGTAAGTTTTCCCAGTTCCGGGAAGTTATCGACGATTATCAAATTGATTTTTTCAGTCGGCGGATAACGTAAAGCCTGTCCGGTCCGGGAAAGTACCACCTCTTCCACCCTGGATATAATTTGTTTTGGCTGCTTTACCATGATAAACCTTATGATTTAATTTGTTCAAGTCGTGAACTAACTTTTTTGGATATATATTCAGCGAGCATAACGAAAATTAAAATTTGTTTTAATTCCTCTTTTTTGGGAAATTTAACCCTTCTCATCTGGATCATTGTCTTGATGAATAATTACAGTTATAGAATATACATTTTCATTGGATTTATCTCAACTGCTATTATGTTCCTTCTGTCTTTTTCGGAATGCACCCGGCAGTTGAATTACCGGTTTTATATGATAACAGCCCCTTCTTTTTATCTCATATCATCCGAACACATAGTGTCACATTATGGCCGGGTGTTCGGCGTTTGCCCAAACGTAATCCCGACTTCAGCGGCATTTATCATCGGGTATATTGCGTATCTTCGAATGCCTGTACGGTCAGTCCAATCTCGATTTACGGATAGTGTAAATTATATTCACCGGTATCAGCACCAGGCCCGGGTATTCAGTACTGCTCCGGAATATACGGTTCCATATAAAATCACGGCGATACTTAACCGGGGTGCATCAAGCCTTAGTTCGCAGACAAGGATGGGAATGTATATAATAGGGAAAAAATACCATCTATATATTCTGCAGATCTTACTTTTGACTTTATTTTTTTATTATGCCATTATTGAAACTGAGAAACAATTTTTGATATAATTTAGCACAGAGGAAAAACAATGTATCCTGAGATATTAAAGATAGGACCGGTTACGATTTACAGTTATGGGCTTATGGCCGCGCTTGGATTTTTACTTTGTGGTTATCTTCTTGAGCGCGAGCTGCAACGTGTCGGCGAGAAAAAAGAATTTGCTGGATCAATTATAATTGCCGCTATCTTAGGCGGAATCATAGGATCAAAGATCTACTATATTATTCTCAATCCTCAACTGCTGAAAGAAGATTTTTTTGGTACAGTCTTTTCCGGTGCCGGTCTGGTCTGGTATGGTGGATTGATTGGGGGTTTTCTTACGGTTACCTGGTGGATCCGAAAAAAAGGTTTGTCCTTTTTTCTGGTCGCTGATCTGATGGGACCGTTGCTTTTACTTGGCCAGGCTATGGGCCGGATCGGCTGTTTCCTTTCGGGCGATGGTTGTTATGGCCCACCCTCGGATGTACCATGGGCAATGTCGTTTCCCAACGGCGTTGTGCCGACTACGGAACGCGTGCATCCAACCCCGCTATATGACACAATTTTTCTTCTCAGCCTCTTCTTTGTTCTGTGGTCTATACGGAAGAAGAATTTTAAACCCGGCACGATTTTCGGAATTTTCGGTATTTTTATGGGGGTGGAGCGCTTTATTACGGAATTCTGGCGCTCCGATCCCAAAGATCTCTTTGGCTTCCTCTCGCAGGCGCAGGTGATCAGCATTTGCCTGATTCTGGCAGGAGCCGGGCTAATCTGGTATGTAAATAAAATCCGCAAACGAAATGGCTAATATTCGTGATGCTGATATATATGTGCTAATTTTCATTTTGATTGTCTGCAATTTCTCCTGCAGGGTGAGTGATAAACTGCGCATCACTGGTCGGGCGGAATGGGGCAGTCAGCCGGTGATTGAGGATTCCCTCGAACATGCTATCAGGTACATTACTATCCATCATGGCGGTGTGGAGGTGTCACCGGATGAAGACCCACATCTTTATCTTCAGAATCTCCAGCTATGGAGTCGTAACGAAAAAAACTGGAGTGATATCCCTTATCATTTTCTCATTGATCTCCAGGGTCGCGTTTATGAAGGGCGGCCAGTTTGCTTTCCCGGGGATACAAATACCGATTATGATCCGAGCGGTCATTTGTTGATCTCCATTATCGGAAACTACGAAGTACAGGAATTTACCACAGATCAATATACTGTGCTGGTGGAGTTACTTGTACATTTCTGCACAATATATCAGCTTGATCCGGCGGTAATTAAAGCTCATCGTGATTACACTCAAACTGCCTGTCCGGGAAAGAACATTTACCTGTACCTTGAGAATGGAAGATTGATATCAGATGTTAGGCATATGCTGCGGGGAAAAAAAGATTAAATTGTTTTGAATAAAAATTGAGTTCATGGGTAGTACGAAATGTCCGCACATGATGATTTTATAGATGAGGATCAAAAAATTATCCGTGATTGTCAATCGGGCAATACCGAGCGGTATCGCGTTCTGATTGATAAATATAAAGTCAGGGCATTTCATGCTGCACTATTATTTACCGGTAACCCGGATGATGCCCTGGATCTTTCACAGGAGGCCTTTTACCGGGCATATAAAGCATTAAATTCATTCAAACCGGGGAGAAATTTTTATACATGGCTTTATCAGATTCTGCGTAATATATGTATTAACCATTATCATCGTATCCGGAAACGTAATATACCGATTGGGGATCTTGAAGAGCGGAGCGGACAGACGTTCATCATTCCCGCCGATTCCAGGCCGGATGAGATATTCGAGCAAACCGAGATGCGGGAATTAGTATGGAAGGCATTAAACAAACTTTCCGAAAAAGAACGGGAGATTTTGATACTCAAAGAATTCAATGATTTCTCATATAAGGAAATCAGCGAAATATTGAATATTCCAATTGGCAGCGTTATGTCGAGATTGTTTTATGCCCGGAAGAAGCTGGGGGGATTGCTGGGGGTTTTAAAATGAAACAATCTCCGTATAATGAGGAAAAAATCGGTCTGGAGGTGATGGCCTACCTTGATGGTGAGCTCGGCCCGGAAGAGGCAGAGCAGGTCCGGAGAAATATCCAGGTTGATGAGCGCTACAGAAAAGCCATGCAATCACTTATGGAAATAAAGGAGGCGACCAGCGAAATGAAATTAAAAAAATTGCCCGAAATGTACTGGGATGATTACTGGAAACACGTTTATAACCGCATTGAACGTGGTATCAGTTGGGTCTTTATTTCAATTGGTGCGATAATTTTATTATCGTTCGGATTTTGGCAGCTTTTTAAATCAGTATTAGATGATCCGGCAATGCATCCGATCCTGAAGGCCGGTATTTTTATTATAATGATCGGAATTGCCATGCTGATTGTATCAATCCTGCGCGAAAAATTGATGATCAGAAAAATTGACAAGTACAGGGGGATAGAGCGATGATACTCGTGAATACGGATGATATTCCGCACAAAAAAGTTGTAAAATCACTGGGCCTTGTCGAAGGAAATACAATCCGGGCCAGAAACATAGGGCGGGATATTGTTGCCTTTTTTAAAAATCTTGTTGGCGGTGAAATTGAGGAATATACAAAATTACTTGCTCAGGCGCGCGAGCAGGCCCTTGACAGAATGATCGCCATGGCGGAGGAAAGAGGAGCGAATGCGATTATCGGGGTGCGCTTCGGTACCTCTTACATTATGCAGAATGCTGCAGAGGTGCTTGCTTATGGTACCGCGGTTATCGTCGAAGATGAGGAACGCCCTGTTTAGAAGCATCATATCATTTGGATAGAACGTTAAGTAACATTAATATAATCTTTCATTTACGCTTTTGTTTCATTATATTTTTGCCTCGACTGGAAATCGACCTGATTCCTGATTTGTTCCCCACTTATTTCAAGGAGGACAGTTTTAGTGATTGATTGCCTTGCATTCAGTCCGCATCCGGATGATGCCGAATTATTTTGCGGTGGTCTGCTGCTCAAGTCACATAAAAATGGTAAGCGTACTGCTGTAGTGGATCTTACCCGCGGCGAATTAAGCACCAATGGCGACCCGGAGATGCGTGAACATGAAGCAGCTCTGGCCGCTAAAATTTTGGGATTACAGGAGCGTAGGAATTTGGATCTGCCTGATGGTAATCTGACGAATACATTCGAGAACCGCCTGAAAATCATGCACGTGGTTCGTGACCTTAAACCGGCCGTTTGTCTGGTGCCTTATTGGATCGACCGGCATCCTGACCATGAAGCGGCATCGCATTTGATCCGCGACGGACTATTTTTTGCCGGCCTGCCTAAAATCAATACGGAACAGGATCCCTTCCGCCCGGTAAAAACGTTTTATTACATGTTACATACACCCTTCGAGCCGAGCTTTGTGGTCGATATCTCAGATGAATTCGATCAGAAAATGAAGGCTATTCATGCCTATGAATCACAATTTTCGTTGACAGGCAGCAACAAAAGGCAAACGTTTATCAATCAGGAGGAGTTTCTTGAATCAATCGAAATACGGGCTCGTTTTTATGGATACCGGGCCGGCTGCAGGTATGGTGAGCCGTATTATGCACATGAACTTTTAAAACTTGATAACATTCTGCATTTTTTTGCGTAGAATTTTGCAAATAACATTTTGGGGAAGTCGCATGGGATTCAAATTTACCGAACAAAAAATCAATGAAATCGAACAGGTTCTTGAGACAAAATTTATTCGCAGAGAAAATCAGTATAGAACCGTCCTGGAAAATACTGAAAAACAGCGTAAACTGACGCTGGAAATCTTCCCGGATATCTCCATGGGATTGAAAAAAGGGAATATGGTCAATGTCTACACACCCAGCGGACATGCCCAATTACATTTCTGTACGGGATACGTGGCCAGCGATGTACTCGGTGAAGTTACTTTTATCGGTGAACATAACGGTCATCTTTCAGGTATCATTGTTGAAAAAGCCGCTGCATTTTCAATTTACAGTAATGTAGATGCTAAACTGCTGTCAATGGATTACACAAAACTGGGACCGGAAGTCATGCTTTCCGGAATTGCCCTATCCCTGGCAGAGCATTTGCTCAAAGATTCCAATCGTTCGAACAAATGAAAGCGTATCTGGAGCAGTACCTGATCTTTCTACGATACGAAAAAAATTTATCCGAAAATTCAATTGCCGCCTATAAAAAGGATTTGGAGCGGTATATTGCCTATCTATCGGCAAGAAAAATAAACCGGCCCGAAGAAATAAAAGATGTGCATATCAGACGATTGCTGCAGATTTTAACAGAATTGGGGCTGGCGCCATCATCGGTTGCCAGAAATATATCTTCGGTCAGATCTTTCCATCGATTTCTGATAGCTGAAGAATTGCTCCAAACTGATCCGACCGAACACATTGAAGGTCCAAAATTAAGGCGGCATCTGCCCAGCGTATTGACCTTTCAGGAGATCGAACAGATCTTGAAAGGAATCGATACGAAGCATCCTGCGGGTCTCCGGGATCGCGCAATGATTGAGCTGCTGTATGCCAGCGGACTTCGGATTTCTGAATTATTACAGCTGCAGATCCGGGAAATTTATTTTACTGAGGGTTTCCTACGTATTTTAGGTAAAGGTTCTAAAGAACGCCTTGTACCGACTTCAGGAAGGGCGTTAAGTTGGGTACGTTCTTATTTGGATAGCAGCAGGCCTTATCTCGACCGACACCAGCGCGGAAAAGGTGTCACATTTCTCAGTGTACGGGGCACCGGTATGAGTCGTATGGGATTCTGGAAAATAATCCGTCAATACGTTCAGCAAAGTGGAATTCGCAAAGACATACATCCCCATACGTTTCGGCACTCATTTGCAACCCATCTATTGGAAGGGGGTGCTGACCTGCGAGCGGTACAGGAAATGCTCGGACATGCCGATATATCAACGACACAAATCTATACACATCTGGATCGTACGTATCTGAAACAGATTTATGATGAATTTCATCCACGGGCATAATTTGGTATATTGAATCTGTTGAATAGATCACAACCGTATATTTCAAGAGATGCATAGATTATGTTATGAAATATGTATAAAATACACCCGGAAATCAGCACTGCTGTCGATCAGATAGAAAAACGATTAATCCGTTTCCGCCGTCATTTGCACAGTCATCCGGAATTAGGGCGGGTTGAATTTAAAACATCCCGCTGTCTGAGAAATATCCTGCAAAAGGAGACTGAGCTCGAAATACACCGGGTTGGTGATACCGGTTTTTATGCGGATCTTGTGACCGGAAGGGATAATTCATGGCTGGCGTTGCGGGCTGATATGGATGCGTTGCCCATTTCCGACGAAAAAGACGTACCATATAAATCCAGGTATCTCGGACTTTGTCATGCCTGCGGCCATGATTATCACTCGACGGTCGTACTTGGCGTGGCATTCATCCTGGACAGATTTCGCAGTATTATCTCGAATAATATACGGTTCATTTTTCAGCATGCTGAGGAACCAATACCGGGAGGTGCAATCGATTTCGTGAAAAGCGGTCATCTCGACCATATCGATGCGATATTAGGAATGCACGCCGATCCGACTCTGCCGTATGGAAAAATTGGCCTTGCCCCGGGTTGGATTACGGCACAAAGTATCCATTTCCGGATTTCAATCAAAGGCGCCGGAGGACACAGTGGCCGCCCCAACGAAGCGGCGGATCCGGTTTTCACCGGCACAATGCTGTTGAGCAGCCTCTACGCTGAGTTATACAGAAGATTGAACAATAACACACCCTTTGTATTTACTGTAGGAAAGATCGCCGGGGGTGACAGTTATAATTCAATCGCACAAAATTTTGTCGCTGAAGGAACCTTGCGCGTAACCGATAATAAGCAAGGGGATACTTTGTTGAAGCAAATCGAACAGAAAGTATCGGCCAGTTGTGCAAACGTTGGATTGATTTCCGATTTTCATTATACAAAGGGTGCATCACCGGTCATAAACGATGCGAATCTGACTGAAAAAATCAGAATGGCTTTAATGCAGATCCTTAAGCCGGATCAGATTGCACCAGCCGTGAGATCGATGGGTGGGGAGGATTTTTCTGCTTTCCTTGAAAAGGCACCTGGTGTATTTTTACGGGTGGGAGTCGGTAATGGAAAAACTTCCGCACCTATACACAGCGGTATATTTGATATCGATGAAAGGGCAATTACATTTGCAGTAAAGGTGTTTAGCTGGCTGCTTCTACAACATCTGGCAAATACACAACGGTGACCATGAAAATAGAATATAACAAAGAAATCTGTATGGATTTCAGTGAAGGCGTGAGAAGAGAGTGGCTGGAAATCAACCGAGCGGGCGTATTCGCATGTACAAATATTTACGGTATGAACACCCGCAGATATCATGGACTGTATATCGTACCGGGCAATACCGAAAATGACAAATTTCTAATGTTATCAAAATTCGAGGAATCGGTTTTTATCGGTAAACAGGTATATGAGATATCATGTAACAGTTATACCGGAGGTATTCATCCTGAGGGATATAAATATCTGCATTCGTTCACCATTGATCCTTTTCCGTGCTTTACGTATCTGATTGAAAATCGCAGGATAGAAAAAACGGTTTTTCTTTTAAGTGATCAGAATATCCTCATTATCAGATATACCAATAAAAATCAGGGGCCGCCGGTAAAAATTATTCTCAAGCCTATCCTGGCTGGCAGGAGAATAAATGAACTAACCCGTGAATCCCAAAACATCAACATTGACAGTTATTTCGACGGTCGGGTGGTCAAAATAAATCCCACTGAAGAGACACCGGAATTAAAAATATACTACTCGCGTGGTGAATATACGCAGGCACCTCTCTGGTATTGCAACTATCAATACAGGGGTTCCGAATTAAATAAAAATACCAACGGAGATATCGAAGATCTCTTTAATACCGGCTTTTTTACCTGTACTCTCAATGCTTATGAGTCTTTGGAATTGTATGTTTCCATCGATCAGGTGAATGATTTCGATTATGAAAGAATATATCGTAAGGAGAAATCTTTCCGGAGAAGTATTCATTCGAAGATCAGTGATTGTTCCGTGTTTGTAAAAGATTTGTCGAAAAGTATCGAAAGAATGTCCGGAGCTGATGTACGGGATTTATCCAAGCAGTTGGTGAACTGTCAGCGGAAGCGATTAAGTATCCGTGAATTATTGTTTTCAGCACCGGGATTACTGATCAGCGAAGAACAACCCGATAAAAATATAAAACTCATGGATGCGCTTATCGAAAGTGTACAAGATGGCATCCTGCCTGAGTATTTGGGTTATAATCCGGAGCAACGTGAGGCGGCCAGATGGACGGCTGATGGCAGTCTGCTTCTGATCAATTACGCTTATATCCTCTATCGATCAGTCAAAAATATTTACTATATTGAAGAAAAACTCTATGAGCCTCTTCAGGATGTTATCGAGTCCTATCGTAAAGGGACAAGAGGAAATATCTATATTGATCAAGACGGACTTCTTTTTACCGGCAGCAATGATATTAATACCAGCTGGATGCCATTGAAAGATGATTCGGGGAAAGTCTTAAGGTACGGCAAATTACTCGAAATGAATGCCCTGTGGTTTAACGCACTGAAAATTATGGAATATTTCAGTCGCGAGTTGGACAAGCCCAAGCTGGCTGGCAAATATGCCGCTATGGCACGTGTGGTGCTGAAGTCATTTTTAAGGGTATTTTGGGATTTTGAAAAAATTCGCTTCTCGGATGTTGTGCGTGAAAATTACCGAGATTCCAGTCTGAGAGTGAATCAGCTTTTTCTGATCGGACTTCCTTTCTCAATTCTGGACAGGGAACTTGGTAATAATATACTTACGCAGATAGAAAATGAATTACTGTCCCCGCTCGGTATACGTTCGCTTTCGATGAGTGATCCCGCCTATACAGGCCGGCTGGCACCGGACGGCAGATTAACACCGGAAATGTATTGTAACGGGAGTATATGGCCCTGGACAGTCGGGCTTTATTGCGATGCCATCCTCCAGATCCGGGGTGAACACCAGCATATAATAAACCGGCTAATACAATATTTAAACGGAATAAAACATATTTATTATAATTACACAATTTCTTGTCTGCCGGAAATTTTCGCGGGTGAAAGACCCAATAATTACGGCAGTTGCCTGGCATATCTGCCGACTATGTGCGAAGTCTTGCGCATTACACACCATATTGAAACTATCCGCAAATAAACGAGATCCTTCTCAGCCCGATCATTCCCTGTCTTGTAACCAAGATCCTCTTTTTGCATCGAAATAAGCTTAGCATAAAAAAGGAGATTATGGATGTTTCTATCCCGCTATTATGACCAGGCTATGGATTATACTAGCTACCTTACTCTTCTGGGTGAACATCATGAATTACACCAATTACACTCCAAAAGATATCATCCCTCGGGATTTTTTTTGGACAAGATAAAATATATTGATCGGCAAAGGATATTGGCAATCACGGAACCCTGGTGCTCTGATTCACTGGCTATCTTACCCGTGATGATGAATATCGTCGAGGTAATGCCAAATTGGGAAATTAAAATTTTACTGCGTGATGAACATCCCGACTTAATGGATCACTATCTGACAAGCGGCAGTCGTGGAATTCCGATTTTTATTTTTTTGGACGATCACTATAGGGAATTATTCAGGTTTGGCCCCCGCCCGGCGGCAGCACAACACATATTCGATGAACATCGTAATGCTATTCATGAAGGCAAAATCCAAAAACAAGAAGTAATTAAAATGATTCGCAAATTTTATGCATTGGATCGTGGCAAATCGATTGAGACTGAACTGACCGGATTACTGAGGAATCATTTGAAGCAGGTGCCCTGTGACGGGTGAGGAAATAGTTATCACTCTTTTCGTGTTTAAAAGTTCGACACTTTAACAAAGATGGAGGGTTATAGCGAACTTATGATTAAGCGCCAATCTTCCTCAATACCGTGGTTTTTCATTATCGAAGCCGGATAGGTAAATAAAAAAATCATTTAATTCTACGATTCAAGAAATATCCGGTACAAAATAATGGTTACATACAGTGTTTCAGATAAGGAGAGGAACAGATGATCACATTAACCGAAAAAGCCATCGATAAGGTCAGGCAAATATTAAAGCATGACGGACGGAACGATAGTGCTTTAAGGGTTGGTGTAAAAGGCGGTGGTTGTTCAGGATTTACCTATGTTCTGGATATTGATAATAAGATCAGTGAGACTGATCAGGTTTTTGAAATTGAAGGTGTTAAAATTTTTATCGATGCAAAGAGTTTCGTCTATTTAGCAGGTACGGAACTGGATTATAAAGAAAGTTTGACCGGATCCGGATTTACCTTTACCAATCCGAATGCAGTCCGATCATGTGGCTGCGGATCCTCTTTCCAAGCATAAGATAAGTGAAGGTCGGGGAGGCCTAAACAAAACGAAAAGCCCCTTGCTTGATAAGGGGCTTTTATTTTCTGACGTTGACCGGACCCCATATTAAGTCGTAAATTACATTGTTACAATCAGGTAAAGCGGATTAAATGGCATGTTGAGAATCAGAATTATTGGTGATAATATTCTGCGTGAAAAAGCTGAAGAAGTAACCGAAATTGATGATCAGCTAAAACATCTGATTGATGAAATGATCGAAACGATGCATGAATCTGACGGTATCGGACTTGCCGCACCACAGATAGGCATCTCGAAGCGTCTTCTGGTAACTGACGTTTCCCCGGTTGAATCTGGTAATAGCCCGATGGCATTCATCAATCCCGTGATTCTCGAATCCAGTGGTGAGATTGAGCTCGAAGAAGGCTGTTTGTCTATTCCAGGTGTGCGGGAAATTGTTACCCGTCCGGAAGAAATACTGCTCAAATATCAATCAGTAACCGGGGAAGAAAAAACCGAAAAATTCACAGGCTGGATGTCACGCGTTCTCCAGCATGAAATAGATCATCTGGATGGTGTATTATTCATCGATCACCTGGGAACGGTAAAACGGAAATTAATCCTTTCCAATCTTGCCGTTTAGAGCAAAATTTCCTTTATGAAATATGATGTTCTGATTGCAGGCAAAAAGAAATTAAGCGCTGATCTGCTGATATTCCTCTCCAATCCAAATACAAAGATTAAAGCTCAGATTGAAAATTCCCTGTTATCATCTGAATTGCAGGATCGCCTGACAAAGCTTTATAAAAAGATTCGTTCAGATATCCCTGAGTCTGATTTTTTGTTCGATGGTGATGATTTTTCCGGTATACTTCAATGGATTCCGGGTGACCCGGAAAGATCTCTGGATAAAGAATACTTTCGGAATGCGGGTGCTGCAGTTGTCAGGGGGATGAAACGCTTAAAAGGAAAGGAATGTATCGTTCTATTCTCAGACCGGCAGCTGAGCGAGGCTGCCAATCTTGAGGCCCTGGTCGAGGGCATTGAGTTCTCCCGCTATTCATTCAATCAATTTAAACCACCCAAAGAGGACCCGATCACTTTCCGAAAAATGATCTTTCTGATCCAAGATAAATCTGCTGCCGCACGGATCCGAAAAAAAGTAATCCAAAAAGCAAGTGTGATGAAATCGCTCAATTATGCCAGAAATCTAGCGAATTCACCGGCAAATCACCTCACGCCCAGGATGCTGGCACAAGAAGTTTTGCAGCGATTTCGAGGGAGAAAAGGTTTTCGTGTCGAGATCTATGACGAGAAAAAAATCCACAAACTCAAAATGGGTGCGCTATTAGCAGTTGCTCAGGGAAGTCTCGAACCACCGCGTTTTATCCTTATTCACTATGATTCCGGACGTAAACGTGCCAAAACGCTTGGCTTAGTCGGAAAAGGGGTGACTTTTGACAGCGGCGGCTTGTCCATCAAACCGTACGCCGGGATGGAGGAAATGAAGTTTGACATGGCCGGCGCGGCAGCTGTCATTGGTATTATGGATGCGCTGGTAAGGATCAGACCGCCAATAAATATTGTTGCTGCCATTCCTGCCGCTGAAAATCTTCCGAGTGGAAAGGCCTTGAAACCTGGTGACGTGGTGCGCGCGTTTTGCGGAAAAACAATTGAAATTATAAATACGGATGCAGAAGGCAGGCTGTTGCTTGCCGATGCACTTTCTTTTCTTGAGACTATCCATAAACCGGATTATCTGATTGATTTTGCTACACTTACCGGTTCGATCGTTGTAGCCCTTGGTAAGGAAGCCTCCGGTCTTTTCGGCAATAATCCTGCTTTCATTAATCGTGTTCGTGAAGCATCCGACATTGCAGGCGAACCGGTTTGGGAAATGCCCATGTGGGAGAGTTATAAACAGGAATTAGAAAGTGATGTCGCCGATCTGAAGAACGTCGGAGGTCGTGAAGCAGGCAGTATTACGGCAGCAAAATTTCTGGAAGCATTTGTGACCTCCACCCCCTGGGTACATCTCGATATTGCTGGTACGGCATATGGTATGAAAAGCAAAAAATATCTGGATAAGGGCGCCACTGGTGCCGGCATTCTCCTCACCCTTGAACTAATCCGTCAATTACACTGACGCGTTCATCCTTACCAGGCGTCAGCCATTCTCCCGGAATTGATATTAACACCCGTGTGACCTATATTTAAGTCAAGCGTTATCGATATTTAAGGAGACCCGGCATGCTGAGCGGTACGGAAAAGATACTGTTCATCGTATTATTGATCATCAGTGGCACTTTAAGTTACCGATCCTTCTCGCAAATGATACGGATCATTGGTCGTGGAAACAGTAAGCTTAGTTTTGATGATTTCGGGCGTCGTCTCGGAAGGGCGCTAATAGTTCTGTTCAGCCAGAGGACAGTTTTTACCGAACGCCTTACCATCAGCATATTGCATGCATTTATTGCATGGGCGTTCATCCTGTATTTTTTGGTTAATATCGGTGACGTGCTCGAAGCGTTTTTAGCAGATTTCCATTTTCTGGGCACGGGGTGGATCGGCAATCTCTACCGCATCTTCGTGGACGTTTTCAGTATTTTGGCTGTGGTCTCAATGATCATATTTATCATTCGAAGATTTATCGCCGGTTCAACTGAATTACAGACCGGGGAGCAGGTACTTTTACTGGAGGGGGCGAAAAAGGGTATCAAACGCGATTCTCTGATTGTCGGTCTTTTTATCATTTTGCATGTCGGTTTCCGCCTTCTAGGTGCAAGTTTTTCTCTGACGCTGGAAGGATCTGACATGTGGCAGCCGGTTGCTTCAGAAATCGCGTTATGGTGGACCGGGATGGGTTCCGAATCGGTTGAAATTGCCTGGCATATCAGCTGGTGGCTGGCGATCGGCCTGATTCTGGCATTCATACCGTATTTCCCGCTGAGTAAACATGCTCATCTGTTTATGGGTCCGTTTAATTTTTTAAGCAAACCGGCCCGTAGTGCACCGGGTACGCTTGAAAGAATGGATTTTGAGGCGGAAGATGCCGAACAATTCGGGGTCGCGAAACTGGAACATCTGGATCGTTCACTTCTGGTCGATGCCTACGCATGTATTATGTGTAATCGCTGTCAGGATGTTTGCCCGGCATATCTCACGGGTAAGGAATTAAGCCCGTCGGCACTCGAAATAAATAAGCGCTATTATATAAATAAAAACGCCGTCCTGCTTGCCAGAGGTAACGATAGTCCGCATGCTTTACTGGAATATGCCCTGAGTGAATCCGCCCTCTGGGCTTGTACAAGTTGTGCCGCTTGCGTGGAAATATGTCCTGTAGGAAATGAACCTATGTATGACATCCTGAATATCCGTCGCGACAGAGTTCTTATGGAAGCCAAATTCCCTGCACAGCTCGAGAATGCCTTCAATGGTATGGAACGAAACGGAAATCCGTGGAACATGAATAAAGACAGACTTGAGTGGATTAAAGAAGATCCAAATCTCAAAGTACATACAGTCGAAGAGAATCCCGGTTATGAAATTCTGTATTGGGTAGGATGTGCCGGTGCGTTTGATCAAAAAGGGCAAAAAATTTCCCGGGCATTTACCAAAATTCTAAATCATGCCGGGATTAATTTTGCTGTACTTGGCAATGGTGAATCCTGCACGGGAGACAGCGCCAGACGTACGGGCAATGAATATCTTTTCGCGATGATGGCCGAAAAAAATGTTGCGGCGCTGAACGCGGCCGGGGCACAAAAAATTGTGACAACCTGCCCGCATTGTCTCCACACCATAAAAAATGAATACCCGCAGTTTGGTGGTACTTATGAGCTAATACATCATTCCCAGCTCATTGCGGCACTGCTAAAAGCCGGAAAAATCAAAACAAACGAAATAAATGATCAGAAAGTCGTATTTCATGATCCCTGCTATCTGGGACGACACAACGATATATTCGAGTCGCCACGCCATGCACTTCAGTCGTCAGGGTTGACTTTACTTGAAATGGAGCGCAAACGAAACCGTAGTTTTTGTTGTGGTGCCGGGGGAGGAAATATGTGGAAGGAAGAAGAGGAGGGTAGAGAAGCGGTCCGACGGGAAAGATTCCGTGAGGCCGAAACCACTGAGCCTGATATTATAGGTACCGCTTGTCCATTCTGTTTGACGATGCTGCGCGATGCCGGGAATGAGCTTGAATCATCTCTTGCAGTGCAGGATATAGCGGAGATAGTGGCAGCACGGCTGAAAGACTAGGATATTGGCATGAAACGCTGGGCCCTCTTCATATTTCTGATCAGCCTGGTTGCAATCCTGAGTCTGTATTTGTTCCTGGTCGATCAAACCGATATGTATATCCCGGATGTCGCAGATCCTGCGGTGGTATATGGGGAAGCATGTGCGCGATGTCATGGGGAATCCGGCCAAGGTGGCGGGATTTTATACCCCGGATTATCAGGAAACCGGGACAGTCCTGATGAAGTGCAGCATATTGTCAGAAACGGGGCATCGTTTATGCCCGCATTTCCGAATATACCCGATACGGTATTGGTCAGACTTGCCGAATATGTTGCCAGAAAAAAGTATTTACAAAGAGATCATGGCGACTTATAAAGATATGCCCCTTTCTCATGACGATTTCCCTTGGCATCACACACGCTGTATTTATACGGCCCAAAAATACCTGCTGATCCAAAATTCCCGTTCTTGTGAACGGCATAAAATTTCACATTAAAATCCGGTGTTCCATCCTTTTTGAGCAGGAAAGGCTGAAGACGTGCCTTTTCTACGATCCGCCGGCAAACCGCCAGGCAAGCTTCCTCCGGAGTCATACCGTTGCGCATATGTTCAATCACCATAAATGAAGATAAATTTTTCAGATTTTCTTCACCACGGCCGGTTGAACCGCAGGCTCCGATTTCATTATCCACGTAAAGTCCGGCACCAATGATCGGACTATCACCGACACGGCCGGGTATTTTATAGGACAGACCCGAGGTGGTCGTTACACCGGATATATTTCCCTCTAAATCGATGGCGTTGCAGTTAATTGTTCCGGTAAGTCGTTCGCGGAAAAGGTGAGAATGTTTATCCGATTTTGAATCAGCCGGCAACCAATCATCATCTTTGCTCAAATTTTCTTTCCACTCAAGCCAGATTTTCCGCGCTTCATCGGTAAGTAAATTTTCTTCCACAAAACCATGACGCTTTGCAAAACGTAAGGCACCCGCACCAACCAGCAAAACATGGTCGGTTCGTTCCATTACCAGCCGGGCTACACTGGATGGGTTGCGGATATTTTGAAGTGCTGCAACCGCCCCTGCATTATGGGTCGGACCGTGCATACAGCAGGCATCCAGCTCTACAATTCCATCCTCGTTGGGTAATCCTCCGAGGCCCACGGAATGATCACTGGGATCATCCTCAACCAAATTTACACCGGCGATAACCGCTGTCAGGGCATCAGCCCCAGCATTGATCCGATCATATGCCAGTTTAACCGCTTCAATACCATTTTCACTTGAAACAACCACCGGTTTTATCTGACTGGATGGAATAATCGATGGTGGGCGCGGGAAGATTGATTTTGCGGACATTAATAATGATCCAAGCCCGACACCGGCTCCCCATTGAATAAAATTTCTTCTCTTCATAAAGAAATCCCGATTTTAATTTACATGTCAAGAGTTCAGACAAGATATATTTTCTTTTGCCGCTCAGACAGAAATTCACATCCGGTTTGTGTTATCAGTACAATCTCCTCGATCGTGGCAATGCCGTAATTGTCGATTGTCAGACGGGGTTCAAGGGTGTATAACTGATCCTGTTCGACAGGTTCATCCGGAAGTGTACCGTATCTTTCCCACTTAGGCGCCAGGACGCCGCCTCCATCATGGGCAGCACGACCAATCTGATGTCCGAGTGCGTGGGGATACTCCTGATAGCCCTGGCTAACGATATAACTCCGGGCAATCTGATCGATTTCGAATCCTTTAACACCCGGTTTGAGCTGATTCGCGGCTTGGGAAATGCTGTCAAAGATTACCTGAAATCCCTTTACGACCTCCGGAGGCGCTTCCGTTTCATCTGGTTTACGTATATACCAGGATCGCTGCAGATCAGAGCAATAATCATTCTTTCGGATTCCGAAATCGATATTCAAAACGTGGCCGGCTTTAACTTCCCGATCGGTTGGACCGGTATGGGCCCCGGCGGTGTCAGGGCCGGTGAAGACGGCCGGACAGTGATCCGGATCCCAGGCCAATTCAACTCCCGCCTTTTTCACCTGATCGATCAGGAAACGAGCGATCTCGCGTTCGGTACGACCGGGACGGATAAAACCGGTCACCTGATCGAACATATCCAGTGTTTGTTCAATCGCACGTCGAACCCGTTCAATTTCGCCCCTTGATTTACGGCCGCGTAATTTATTAAGAATCGGTTCGGAAGAAACAATGCGTCCGGTCATGGAAATTTTATCCAGGTATTTGTTCAACTGGAGAAACATTCCATGTGTCAAGCCATCAGCAGCAGGTGAGTTGAGCGAATAATTCACAGCGATCTTGTTAGGATTGATTTTGCGCAATGTTGCCAGCAGGTCAGATTCGATGGATTGCACGTAACCGGTGATAGATTGATAAAATCCATGATCCTCCTGATTGGCTTTATCCAAACTTCCCACAATTGCTATCGTGTCGCCTTTTGCGGTGAGTATAAATGCTGACTGCCAGGTCACACCGGTTCCGACAATCAGCTCCATGGCAGGATCGTGCAAGGTACCTGTCTCCCGCACAAAGGTCAGCCAGCAATCGATATTTTCTTCTTTCAGAATATCCAATGCCTGAGCAATTTTCTCCGTTACCACCACAATCCTCCTTTATGCAAAAGTCAAAATATAATCGGGGCATCGTTTAAAATCAAATCGTCCCAATGTTCCTTCCGAGCTTGATTTTTCAGATGTGATTAAGTACTATTAATTTTTAAGGAAAAAAAATGCTGGCCGGAAAACAAAAAAGACAATTGCGCGCAGATGGAAATCGACTTCGGCCATCCGTAATAATCGGAAAAGAAGGAGTCACAACTAAGGTGATGGCATTTTTGGAAGAGTCGTTCAGTAAAAAGGAATTGGTGAAGGTGAGGGTTTTGGAGAGTTGCTCTCTGGAGACCAAACATATCGCAGGACAAGTCACAGCACTGCAGAACAGTGAAGTAGTAAATATATTAGGACGTACAATTCTGCTCTACCGGCCCCAATTAAAGGACTCTGATACTGCCTGCCGCTGATGAAAACTGAATATATTGTTTTCACTGATCTCGACGGAACCTTACTGGACTATCATAGTTACTCGTTCGAACCAGCGATGCCAGCTCTCAAATTGCTTTGCAAACACCAAATACCGCTTATTCTGGTTTCGAGTAAAACCAGGGCGGAAATGCAGGATTACCAGATTGCGCTGGGTATTGAGGAATATCCGTTTGTCGTAGAAAATGGTTCAGCTATTTTTACACAACCGGAATATTTTCCGAAATTTTCACCATATAAAATTATAGATAGTCTTTGGGGCTACTATCTCGGCAGATCATATAAGGAGCTCGTTCAAATCCTGGCCGATATTTCAAACAGATACGGGTACCGGATCGAAGGATTCCACAATTGTAGCGACGCGCATATTATAAAACATACGGGATTGAATCCACATCAGGTGAAGATGGCCAAAGAGCGCGAATTCTCGATTCCGATTTTTTATGATCAGCAGACGGAAGATATTTTACGCAAAGAAATCAGCCGATATAATTTACGTTTATTATTTGGTGGCCGGTTTATGCATCTTCTGGGAAACGTCGATAAGGGAAAGGCATTAAATACCATTATGAATGAATACCGGTCGACTTATCCGAGCCGTAAATTCGCGTCGGTGGCTTTAGGTGACAGCCTCAACGATTTTGCCATGCTAAGCGCTGCAGATATACCCATTCTGGTAAAACGGCATGACGGATCGTATGAAGACCGCGAAAAGCTGCCGGATGTTTTGTTCAGCCCGGCTGTTGGCCCATCCGGCTGGAATATATCCGTTTTGGAAGTAATAAAAAAAAGAGGTATTTATGAGTGACTTCTTTCAGGATAACCATATCACCACGTTTCATAAATTAGGCAACAACATCGATCTTGAAGGTCTCGAAAATCTGATCAGGACCTTTACGCCAAACCGCCCGATAGCGCTTATTATACCCTCGCTGTATTCCGAACTTAAAGGTGAGGCGCTTCCGAATATAGTGGAGCATTTAAAAGGTGCGGATTATATCAAACGCATCATCGTATCAATCGACAAGGCGAACGATGCGGAATTCGAGAATTCAAAGCAGTTTTTCTCCGTCTTACCGCAGCAGTTGTCGTTAATATGGAATGATGGCCCGCGCATTCAAAGAATCCTGTCGAAGCTGGAAGAAAATGAAGTTCAGGTCGGACCCCAGGGTAAAGGTCGTGGGGCATGGATGGCCTTCGGATATGTACTGGCTGAGCGGGATACCTATGCCATCGCCTTGCACGATGCTGATATACTCACCTATGATCGCCAGATATTGGCCCGGTTAATTTTTCCGATTGTACACCCCGGATGCGATTTCGAATTCAGTAAAGGGTATTACAGCCGGATCTCAGAAAAAATGTACGGCAGGGTGACGCGCCTTATGCTGTTCCCACTTGTACAGGCATTGACCCAGCTGATCTCGGGAGATGATTATATAAGATATTTGCGCAGTTTCCGATATCCGCTGGCAGGTGAATTCTCGGTGGTCAATAATCTGGTGAGGCGTTGTCGTCTTCCCTTCAATTGGGGACTCGAAGTGGGTGTTCTAGGTGAAGTATATCGAAACAGTTCCAAAAAACGAATATGTCAGGTCGACCTGGCAGATCTTTTTGATCATAAACATTCCACTCTGGTGCAGGGCAACATGGAGGGTGGACTGGGAAAAATGGCGGTGGATATTATTTTGATGCTTTTCTCGACACTTGCCAGTATGGGGCACATTCTGAGCCGGGAATTTTTCAATACTCTGAGTTCAACATACCTGAGAACGGCACAGGAATTTATCATGAAATATTATCATGATTCATTGATCAACGGTCTTTATTTCGACCGGCATGCCGAAATGGTCGCCGTAGAAACCTTTCGTGAATGTCTGAGCCACGCCTGCGATCAGTTTTTGGAAAATCCGTTTGAGGTCCAGTCTATACCGACCTGGAACCGCGTTGTGGCCGCCGTTCCAGACATTTTTGTTCAGTTGAAAGAAGCTGTGGAGTTGGATACCAAGTGATATGAATCCGGATAAACTGATAACTGACGCCAGGAACATCTTGCAGGCTGGCTTGAACTCCGTTGATCCGTTCAACCTAATAATGGGGCAGATAGAACGGCGTAATAATACACTGCGATTTTCTAACGATCTGCAGCTTGATCTGAATGCATATCAACGCATTTTTGTCTGCGGAGCCGGTAAAGGTGTTGCCCCGATGGCAAGGGCGATGGAAGCGCTTTTGGGTAACCATCTTTTTGACGGGCAGGTTGTTGTCAAATATGGACATCTCGATAAACTGCAGAAAATCCATCTTCACGAAGCCGCCCATCCCGTGCCGGACAAAAATACTATCATAGCGACCCGATCGATACTTGAGGCGTTAAAAAATCTCACGGATACAGATCTCGTTTTTTTCCTGCTTACCGGCGGAGGATCAGCGCTTCTGGAAGATCTGCCGGAAATGATATCACTCGATGATCTCCAGCTACTCAGTAAAATTCTGCTTGAATGCGGCGCAAATATACATGAGATAAATTGTATCCGAAAACACATCTCAAGGGTTAAGGGCGGTCAGCTGGCCCGGCACATATATCCCGCACGAGTGGTCACCCTGGCATTATCGGATGTTATCGGTGACAACCTTTCCGTAATTGCTTCAGGACCCACCAGTCCTGATCCATCAAGTTTTGAGGAAGCATGGGCAATCATTAAAAAATATGAAGTTTCTGATCGGATTCCGGAATCGGTCAGGGATTATTTAAACGCCGGCAGAGACGGCAGGCAGCCGGAAACACCCAAGCCGGGCGATGAAATATTTGCTCGTGTGAGCAATATCGTGATCGGTAGTAACCGTCTGGCTCTTTCAACCGCTGAAAAATGCGCACAGGAGAAGGGGTATAATACGCTCGTACTGTCATCAATGATAGAAGGGGAGGCGAAAGAATTGGCCTCATTTTTGTCCGCCATTATGCATGAGATAAATCAAACGGATCGACCAGTTGCCAAACCGGCCTGCCTTTTAGTGGGGGGTGAACCAACCGTCAGGATAATTGGTGATGGTAAAGGGGGCAGGAACCAGGAGCTTTGTCTGGCCCTGGTGCTGAAAGAAATGAAGTTTCCATTTGTGTTCATCAGCTGCGGTTCTGACGGCACCGATGGTCCCACCGACGCTGCAGGTGCCATGGTTACAGATCAAACCATCAAGCACGCCAGGGAATTAAACCTGGATGCTTCGGCCTATCTGAATAATAATGATTCATATCATTTTTTTGAAGCGCTGGGTGAGCTGATTAAAACCGGTCCGACCGGAACAAATGTCATGGATCTGATTATTGCCTTGATTCCTGTACCAAATTCGGAAATTTAACATCATATAGAATATAAGGAAGTATGTGAACGAGAACGAACTGGTAGTCCGGGCGCAGGATGGCGATAAAAAGGCGCTTTCCATATTGGTTTCCGCCTACAGTGAGCGAATTTATAATCTGGCGTTGAAGATATTGCGTAATCGTGAGGATGCTGAGGATGTTTTGCAGGAGACTTTTCTGACGGTGCTTGAAAAACTGAATACGTTCGATCGACGGTCATCCTTCTTTACCTGGATTTATCGGATTGCAACCAACGCCAGCCTGATGAAATTACGCAAAAAGAAGATGGTTTTTACCGAATTTCCGGATAATCCCGATCTTGAGAAAAGTTTCGAAAATATGGCATTTGTGGATCTTTCTCAGGATCCTTCTTTTGGTGTTCACAATAAAGAATTGAAGAAAATTCTGGACAAAGCAATCAATGAATTACCCGATATCTATCGGACAGTTTTTATCCTGCGCGATCTGGAATATCTTTCAATCCGGGAGACCAGTCGTATTCTTGATATCAGTGAAGAAAATGTTAAAATAAGGCTGCGTCGTGCCCGTTTATTTTTGCGGGATAAAATTACTGAATATTATGCGGAAGGTGGTGGCGAGTATGAAACATTCTGATCATCAAAAAATTGTAAAACAGATCTGTGATTTTATCGGAGAAGATATTGATGCACCGGTCTGTAAAGAGGTCGCCGATCATCTGGCCGCCTGTCCATCCTGCCAGGCGCAATTCGATTCAATCAAGAAAACAGTAACCCTTTACAGACAGGTGGAAGAGACACAGACTGTACCCACGGATGTGAGTCAGCGACTGATCAAGGTGCTTCATCTGGATGATATTTGATTCCTTTGTATCTTTTATCAACTACCTGCATCAAAACCAATAATTGATGAAAATTAAAAAGATAGAAAGGATATAAATATGCAACCTGTACACATTACCGATGCGACTTTTGAGCAAGAAGTGATTAAATCGGAGATTCCCGTGCTGGTGGATTTCTGGGCCCCCTGGTGTGGTCCGTGCCGTATGATCGCACCTGCCCTTGAGGATCTGGCCAAGGAGTTTCATGGAAAAGTAAAGATTGCCAAAATGAATACCGATGAAAACCGCACTGCCATGCAGTTTGGCATTATGAGTATTCCGACATTGCTGCTATTTAAGGATGGCCAGGTTGTGGATCAGATCATCGGGGCTGTACCAAAACAAATGATCGCCGACAAGCTGAATTACTATGCCCAAGGTGCAACAGTATTGAATTAACCGGGGATAAATGATGGCCTTTTTAACTGAGAAAGATAAACAGTATATTCAAAATCTGTTTGAGAATCTAAAGGATGATGTCAAACTCATCATGTTTACCCAGGAAATTGAATGTCAATATTGCCGGGAAACTAAACAGTTGCTGGAGGAAGTTGCTGCCATATCGGACAAAATAACTCTGACGATATATAACTTTCAGATTGATAAGGAAATCGCTGATACATATAGGATTGATAAAATTCCGGCAACCATAATAGAAGGCAAAAAGGATTATGGTATCCGGTATTACGGGATTCCATCCGGATATGAGTTTTCTTCGCTGCTCGAAGATATTGTCGATGTGTCCAAGAATGAATCCGGATTGAGCGAAGAATCCAGGCAGATGCTGGCAAAAGTCAAGAGCCCGATGCATTTACAGGTATTTGTGACACCTACATGCCCCTATTGTCCGCGGGCGGTCAGGCTGGCACACAAACTTGCCATTGAGAATGATTTTATCACCGCCGATATGGTTGAGGCCACAGAATTTCCGCATCTGTCTGTGAAATACAGTGTCAGCGGAGTTCCACGAACAGTTATCGGAGAAGATTTTCCGATTGAAGGAGCAGTACCGGAAATGACACTGGTGGAAAAGCTGCTCGAAGCCTATAAACAATCTACAAATCAATAAATTACAGGTAATTATTATGACAAATAGAACCAAAATCGGTATTATTTTTGCAGCTGTCGTTATCGCCGTATTTGGATATGGGTATCTTTCTCAAAGTAACGGACATGAGGTACCGGCTCCAAAACCCATGGAAAAATCCGGAAAACAGGACCAGGAGTATCCTGTGGCTCCGGATTTTACACTGAATGATCTTGAGGGGAAGGCGATTTCTTTGTCCGAATATCGGGGTAAGGTGGTGATAATAGATTTTTGGGCAACCTGGTGTCCGCCATGTCGAAAGGGTATTCCGGATTTTGTGGAAATGCAGGAAGAATATGGCAAGGATAAGTTCATCGTCCTGGGTATAAATCTCGATCAGGGTGCACCGGAGCAGGTACTTCCGATGGTCAAGGATTTTGCTCAAAATTACAAGATTAATTATCCAGTCCTCATGCACAATCAGAGTATCGTTTTTGCCTATGGCGGTATCCAAAGTATACCGACAACTTTTATCGTCGACAAAAATGGGAAAGTACGTCAGGGAGTAGTCGGCTACCGGCCACAGGAATATTTCAGGAGTATCATCGATACACTGCTTTAACTTTTATCCCCAAGCAATTGAAAGGGTGATCGTACCATCATCAATACGAGAACCCTTTTTTTATCCCCTCTTAATCCAACGGTTGAATTATACTTAGTAATATCCTAGATTGGACCAGATCAGGCAACACGCAGGGCTATCTGCCGGGAACCCGGTTTCCCAGGGTGTTTGATCAGGTGTTATATAAAATGTATAATCTTATGTTGGTTTTATGTGTGGAGGGCAAATAAGCATGGAACAAATAGCAGCTGCCCACAAAAAAAATACGGTAATATGGATTGCGATATTGAGTGGAATGGTCATTTTGTCTGCTGTCGTCTATTTGTTGGATTCACAGGCAATCTTTACCCCGATTCCTGATAGCCGGCAGACCGGTCAAATCTTGTTTATCACCGCTGTTCTTCTTGCCGGTGCGATACTGATTCTCAAACGGAGCATCTTTCTGCCCGAAAAAGTAGTATTGAAGATACCCAAATCAACCGCCGGGAAGAATCAGGACGATGTACTGTTAGCACGTATACGTTTCAACTACCTTATCGTCTGGTCGCTTGGAGAAGCCATTCTGATTATCGGCTTTATTAATTACATATTCACTACGGATTTCAATAACTTTCTGATCTTCGCTATTGTTGGTATCTATTCATTATTAATAAATAAGCCCCGGGAAGATACATTGCACCGTTGCATTGACATGCTGCAGAAACGGGAGTAAGTGGTATTGTTTACAGTGTCTGGCGGGCATCCTTATATCCCGGATATTGATCTGCATCTCGATTCAAAAGCACGGCAGGTGTTCGGTTTTATTTCTCATGCTCACACAGATCATACCGCACGACATCATAAAATACTCTGTACGGCTCCTACCGCGGCCTTTCTGAAAATCCGTTTGAAAAATCCCCGGGTGCAAATACTCGATTACGAAGAATCGATTGAATTGACCGCTGCCCGTATTACCCTTTATCCGGCCGGACATATACTTGGTTCGGCACAGATATTGATCGAGAATGAAAAAGGACGGTTATTGTATACTGGAGATTTCCGCACACTACCGGCGCAAACGGTTGAACCGTTCAAACAGGTAAGTTGTGATATTCTGATCATGGAGTCGACTTTCGGACAGCCGCACTACAGATTTCCGCCGCGGGAGGAGATCCTGGATATTCTGGTACAGATTGTCACAGAGAAACTGAACGCGGGTATAATACCGGTCATACTGGTGTATCCCCTTGGAAAAGGGCAGGAAATCTTATATCATATGAGCCGGTATAATTTTCCCCTTGCTGTCGATCACAGAATATTGCGGCTGGCCCGGATCTATGAAAAATTCGGGATAGCATTCGGGGCATACGAAAAATTCAAAAGGAGTGAAATCGGGTCAAAAGTGCTGCTTCTGCCGGCATCTGAACGGTTTCAGAATTATATTCAGAACATGCCGAACCGGTATTTGATTTACATGTCCGGCTGGGGCATGGACCCATCAGCCCGTTTCAGGCTGAAGGTCGATGAAGTGCTTCCTTTCAGTGATCACGCAGATTATAATGAGCTTATCCGGTTTGCACTGAATTCGAAAGCACGGGAAATATACTGTACCCATGGTTTTGAGCAGTTTGTATCCGATTTGCGGAGTAATGGATTAAATGCACATGCACTGATCAAGCCACCTCAACTGGATCTATTCGATGAATAGAGGCGGTAAAATGAAAGAACATATATTGTTTGTTTGTCAGAATTGCGGTTATGAATCGGTAAAATGGCTGGGTAAATGTCCGGAATGTCAGGCCTGGCATACATTCTCTGAAGAAGCACGTATCCGGATGAAGAAAGAGCCAAAAGCGAGAAAAAGTGAAAGACCGGTCGTCGAGTTATTGGATAGCCCTGATGAATACTATAAACGTACATCCACAGGAATCGGAGAACTCGACCGGGCTATGGGAGGCGGAATTGTGCAGGGTTCGGTGGTCATAATTGGTGGTGACCCAGGTATAGGGAAATCGACTTTAATGCTGCAAATGCTTGATAAACAAAAAGCGAACGAAGCAGCATTATACATTTCTGGGGAGGAGTCATGGAGCCAGGTATACATGCGTGCGCGGCGTCTGGGAATAAAAGACAAGAAGATTTCCTTCAGCGCCGAAACCAATGTTGAAGCCATCATCAATTTGATCAACCAAAATAAACCCGCTGTTGTTGTGATCGATTCAATTCAAACTCTGTACAATAGCGAAGTGGATTCCATCCCCGGAAACGTCAGTCAATTGAGAACCTGCACCGGTCAAATTGTACAGTTTGCGAAGGAATCCCATATTCCCGTTTTTATCGTCGGTCATGTGACGAAAGAGGGTAATATCGCCGGTCCAAAAGTTCTGGAACATATGGTGGACACTGTCTTATATTTCGAAGGAGAAACCCAATACGACTTCCGGATTTTGCGCTGTACCAAAAACCGATTCGGGCCGGTTAATGAAATTGGAATATTTCAAATGGCCAGCAATGGCCTGCAGGAAGTCGCCAATCCGTCTGAAATATTTCTTTCCGGGCAGGGTATTGATCAATCCGGCGATGCGCTGGTGGTTGTGATGGAAGGCAACCGGCCATTTATTATTAAAATACAGGCATTGGTAACTAAAACCCAATTCGGGATGCCTCAGCGGACGGCCACAGGGATCGACCATAAACGACTGAATTTACTCCTGGCAGTTCTGGAAAAAAGGTTCCGCAAGCCTTTCGGATTTCATGATGTGTTTGTAAAAGTTGCGGGCGGCTTAAGGATTGATGAACCGGCTGCAGATCTGGGTATCTGTATGGCGCTGATTTCCAGCCTGGAAGAGTTTGTTCTGCCGGAGAATACGGTCTATATCGGGGAGATCGGGCTTGGCGGTGAAATCAGAAAAGTCAGCCGGATGGAGGAACGCCTGCGGGAAGCGGAGCGACTGGGTATGCAATTGATCGTGATACCACAGTCCGGACGAAAAACACCAGATCGGGCCAAAAGCGTAATCAGGCAGGCCTCATCGATTAATGATCTGCTCAGATTGAAACCTATAACTCCAAAAAGGAATTAATCAAAGGCCGATTTATGAGGCAAATCCAATTTTCAGTGTTTTTGCTGTCATTCTTATCAATAGTCCGGGGACAAAATATCGGAGATATTGTCGAACGGATATACCAGGCAAATGAGCAGCAGGAAAAGATCTTGCAGAGTCTGTATCCCTATTCCTATCATCAGGAGATACTTTTTCAAAAATTCGATGCCGACGACGATATAGATGAACAATCCCGCCGAAAATATCTGGTACGGGCGGTTTCGGAGAATACGCATAATCGGGAATTGATCGAGGCCTGGAATTTCGAGGATGGAGAATGGCAAGATGTAACTGAAGAAGAAAAAGAAAGCGGTCTGAAAGGCGAGATTAAAAAATTTTCCCTAAATGAAATGGTTGGTCCTGAAACCCGTAATGATTATTTGTTCAAATTGCACGGAAATGAGCAATTAAATGAGTATCCCGTTTTCCGCATTTCAGTCCAGGTAAAAGAACCGGATGATGAGAAATTCGCAGGAGAATTGTGGGCTCGGCGAGACGATTTTATCGTCATTAAAGCCAGATTGAATCCCTCGGAACTGCCGGCTGCGGTCGATGCAATGGCAATGGAATTTGAAATGGCAAATACATCAGGTTACTGGCTTCCAGCCCATGCCAGACTGGAGGCCGAGATATCTTTTTTGTTCTTTTTCTCTGGCCGGGTCAAGTCTGATATTGATTTCTATAATTACGATTTTTCTTCCCCGTGATTCCCGGAATCATTATGTTGGAAATGAAGTTCAATTGATATCCGCTTAATTGCGGCGCCGTTACAAAATGGGTAAATTAACTATTTTTGAAAATAGAACAATAAGTAAGCAGGCAACTTGTTTGCAGGAAATGGGCTTGAATGGGTGATAATTTAATGTTCTCATGGAATTTTAACCACATGATTCTTATATGGAGCAAAATTTCGACTGATATTCTCACGCATCACATGCTTTTTGCTATGGGCGAAAATTGTGGAGCGTCGTTTGAAGGATTCGATATAACCATAAAGTCTCACGAGGATGCTACTTAAGGAAGTTCAGAAAATGCGTGCCAGTTTTCATACCCTCGGTTGCCGTTTAAACCAGGCTGAGACCGCAATAATTGCCAAATCAGTAAAAAAGGCCGGATTCGAGATAGTTGAATTTGGCCAGCCGGCCGATCTTACCGTTATCAATACCTGTACGGTGACAGAACAAGCGGATGCCAAATGCCGGCAGGCCGTTCGCAAAACCCTGCGGCAGAGTCCTGATACGTTTGTGGCTGTGATCGGTTGCTATGCTCAAATGGCGGTCGACTCAATAAAACAGATTAAAGGCATTGATCTGATTATAGGGAATGATCAGAAATTATCTCTGGTCGAATATCTGAATGGCCTGGTTAAAAACAGCGAGCCTCTGGTAGTATATTCACCGAAAATAGGCCGTGAAGAATTTGTAATAGAAAATTACGGATTGTATGACAACACTACCCGGGCCAACCTGAAAATTCAGGACGGATGTAATTTTGTCTGTAATTTCTGTATCATCCCCACTGCCCGCGGACCGGCGAGAAGCCGAAAATTGCCAGATATAATACGGGAAGCGGAAAAACTTGTAGAACTGGGTCACAGAGAAATCGTATTAACAGGGGTAAATATCGGGACATATTCAACCGGCCAACATGGGATTATGGATGTGCTGCTGACCCTGGAAAAAATCGATGGACTGGATCGCCTGCGTGTCAGTTCCATTGAACCGACGACAATTCCGGAAGAAATGATCCGGCATATCGCGGCATCTGATAAGATCTGTAATTATCTGCACATTCCGATGCAAAGTGGTGATGACCGGATTCTTGCTTCGATGCGACGCAAATATACGGCGGCGGAATTTGCCAAATTCATCGAATTCGTATATCAGACGATTCCGGATGTCGGTATTGGTACCGATGTGATGACCGGCTATCCGGGGGAGGATGAGACGGCTTTTGTCAATACTAAAAAAATTCTGGCCGATCTGCCGATCACCTATTATCATGTATTTACTTATTCCGACAGGAAAGGCACCGGGTCGAATAAAATGCCCGGAAAGGTGGCTGAACAGATCAAAAAACAGCGTACCCGTATCTTGACTGAACAGGGGAAGCGAAAAAAATATGCTTATAGTGAAAGTTTTATCGGTCGCACCCTGCCGGTTTTATTTGAACAGCAGCAGAAAAATGGCACCTGGACAGGCCATTCCACTAATTACCTGAATATAGAGACGTATTCCACTGAAGATCTGCACAATCGAATCCGGGCAGTGCAGCTGAAAGCTGCTGATGAAAAAAGAGTCGTTGGAGAACTTATCGATGTCGGTTAGCATAAACAAAGTTTATATCGAGACCTACGGGTGTCAGATGAATGTATATGACACCGAGATCGTTAAGACGATTCTAAAAAAAAATCATTTCGATTTTACCGAAAATCCGGAGGAAGCAGGGATTATTTTCCTGAACACCTGTTCGGTGCGGGAGAACGCCCACGAAAAGGTACACCAGAGGATCAGTATTTTACGTCAACTGCGTCAGAAAAATAAAGATCTAATCATGGGGGTTTTGGGTTGCATGGCTCAGAATCTCAGAAAAGATCTGTTGGAGCAGAACATCGGAGTGGATATTGTTGCAGGTCCTGACAGTTATAAAAAGTTGCCTGCAATGATTTCGAAAGTAGCCAGTACCGGTGAAAAAGAATTTTCTTTAACTCTCTCGGAATTCGAGACATACAGTGATGTTTTTCCGACCCATGAAAGTGGTGTAAATGCCTGGGTCGCGGTCATGCGTGGCTGTGATAATTTCTGCACATTCTGCGTAGTCCCTTATACCCGTGGACGGGAGCGCAGTCGTGATCCGGCAAATATCTTAGAGGAAGTGCATCAGCTGGCTGAAAAAGGATTTCAACAAATCACACTGCTTGGGCAGAATGTAAATTCCTATCGGCACCAAACAAACGATTTCGCTGACCTGATGCAAATCGTAAGCGAAGTAGATGGAATCAGACGCATACGGTTCACTTCACCGCATCCCAAAGATTTTCCCGAGAAATTGATCGAGATCGTGGCAAACAATCCAAAAGTCTGTAAACAGATACACCTGCCGCTTCAGTCAGGTAATAACCGGATTCTTGAGTTGATGAACAGGACCTATACACGTAGTGAATTCATTGATTTGGCAGGTATGATCAGAAAGCGCATACCCGGCGTGGTGCTTACTACCGATGTCATCGTTGGATTTCCAACAGAAACCGATTCAGAATATGAAGACACCCTGAACCTGATGGAGAATGTGCAATTTGATTCTGCGTTCATGTTTATATATTCAGAAAGGAAACAGACGATCGCGGCACGCAAATACCCGGATGATATTTCTGATCCGATAAAGTCAGTCAGGGTGACCCGTCTCGTAGAATTGCAGCGTAAAATCTCTTACGAAAAAAATCAGCTGGCAATCGGGAAAGTATTCGAAGTGCTAGTCGAAGGTCGAGGGAAAAAACCGGAGCAATTGATCGGTCGCAATGATGGCAATAAGATTCTGGCTTTTCCGGGAAATGGTCATAAAACAGGGGATTTTGTAATGGTAGAAGTTGAAGAGGCCACACCAAATACATTGATCGGCCGAATATTATAACTACAGCATAATTTTGTGATTCTTCATATAAATCTTGCCAATGTGTTTTGAGGGGATTATTATAACTGCCTGTATTACCGTTATCAGGAATTTTCAGATCAGAAATCGGCCGATTTCGACTTAAACTTGTTAATGATCATTTTTAAGGCTTCACGGGTTGTAACGGGATTGTATTCTGTACCTTGGCCAAATGGCAGCAGCTGCACTACGACATAATTGTGTTCCTTTTGATCACTTCTTGAATTCCAGATAAGATATCCCCGCACCCTAATTTTTTTTTCACCCGGTATCAGAATCTGAAGATCCACAATCTCACCGGTTGTCAGCGAAGCATCAGCCTCAAATCGGATACTGTTCCAGGTCAGATCAGAAAGTGGCACCGGGGCGGAAAAGCGGCTGTGTAGGCTGCCCTCATCTTGCATGCGATAGCATATTTTCGCACCATCGATGGAAATTCTTTCAAGCATGCGCCGGTCTTTGACTTCTTCCATAATTACACCTCGGACATTATTGACCCTATTCTTATAATCGGATAAAAGGTTACATTCTGTCATGAAATGGCCTAAATTGTCCAAAAACTGACCACAAACCGGCAAAAAAGACACAAAAAAAGCCCGGTTAATGGCGTGACCGGGCCTTTCAGCTGAATTTAAGTAATTTTATTTACGGGCATCAAACTCTTTTTCGATTTCAAATACCGGTTTAATATCAACCGGCAGGTGGTCAAGACGACTGCGCAGGACCTGCATCGGGGCCGAATTGACTGCATATTTCGTAATAAGCGCTTTCGCTCCTTCATAATCGCCCGTTGCCTGGATCATCAGTACTTTTGTGGCCAGATCCTCCAGGACCGGATATACCTTTTGATAATTTACACGAACTTTTTTTGAATGTTCATCATACGAATATGCACCCCCTTCGAGCAGATAATTGAATATGATAGCATTCCCGGCCCCATGGGCTTCAGTGATATCAAAACGGATGGAGCGGAATATTCCTGCCAGAAAGGTGCAATAGACCGATTCTTTGAAATCTTCCGGAAAAATTCCTTTTTCAATCATAAAAATATTATTATACATTCCCAGGATATCGGCTTTACATTCCTCCAGCTTGGAATAGTTTTCCTTAATTTCATTTTTAACGGTGGTTTCACGGCCGTCAATGGTTATCGTCCCAGGGCCTATGCCATGGGACATCTCATGCATGAGAGTATGATTGAAAAATGCATCGAAAGTCACATGAACCAGTTGATCCGGTTCAAGTACTATTTCGGCAATTGGATACAGTAATTTTGCGAACTTGGCTTCATGAATGTTTTTTAGCATGACCTTTTTTGATCCCTTTGTTTCGCGAACGCGTTCATCATTGGGCAGATTGAATGCCAGTGTCTGCACGCCGGCCTTGGTATCGCCGGCTGAAAAGACCTCCTGGACAACAACTATCGGAGATTCACTACCGCGACTAAAATTTTTATGCGCGTCAGGGATCGGAAGATGCCGTTCCATATCATCGAGATAAGCGGCAAATTTTTCCAATTTTTTACTTTCTGCAGGATCCCTGAGGGTGATGAAGCTTTCGAAGGAAGCCTTATAATTAAATAACCCGTCTTCATAGACCTCATAAGGACCGATTACCACTTCGATGGTATGATCTCTCAGATCCATCCACGCCATGTCGCTCTCGAAATAATCATTCGACAATAATGCTGCCGCCCGTGTCTCAAGGTATCGTTTTAAGGAAGCATTGTCGGCATATCCGGCGGCCTCGTTCAAATAAGCAGCTACCTGCTCAAGTTTATCAGCGAAATATTCCGAATAAGGTATGGCAACCAGCTGTTCATCCACCTTCCTGATCATGGTAAATTCGGATATGAATCTATCTCTGTCTTCCGGGTGATCATTGAGCCATTGCTCAAAATCAGCTTTGGACATCTCTTCCGAATAAAAATTTGCTCCGGAAGGCCGGGAACTATTTCCGATGAAAGGTTTATTTTCGTCGATGCGGTCAAAGGGACCGAACATGATCTCGAAATATTCCAGCTGAAGTGCAGATTCATGATCAGAACTGGAACGCAGAGAGTCGCGTATCTCAAAATTGCGGGAATACGCCTGTTCCAGAAAAAGCTCATCGATAATTGTGCTCGCGAGATATAGTTTTTCAACAACCACCTTTTGTCGTTCATCAAGTAAGGAATGATCGTACTTAATTTCCGTTTTGGCAAATTTTGCGATTCGTTCTTCCATGTTACTCCCGTGTTTTTCACTTTGCTCACAGGCGGCCAGCATCAGGATACCCGTTGAAAGTAAAATTAAGCTATATCGCATATCGCTCCTTTCAGAAAGATTTTTAAAAGGTTTAAATTACAAATTACAGGTATAGGATTCGTTAATCAAATTTTATCGTATGATAATATTATGTGCACCTGGGGATTAAATTTGATCCTGTTTCATTTCGGTGGTATAATGGAAAACAGATGAAGGTTAACCATGGCGAAAGATCGGTAAATCGCTGAAACTCTGTGCATCCTTTGCTGAATACAGAGACCAAACATTGACTTTTTGAGACGGATCATGCATAAAAAACGGGATAACATTCTGAAAATAACCGGTAAAATCGCCATACCGTTAAAAGAAGTTGAACTTTTCGCCGTACGTTCTGGTGGTCCCGGCGGCCAGCATGTAAACAAAGTCGCGACAGCAGTACAACTGAAATTTGAGATCCGGTCATCATCGCTGCCGGAATACTGCAAACAAAGACTGCTTCACATGAAAGACAGGCGTATTACGAATCAGGGGATAATCATCCTTAAGGCTCAGAATTACCGGAGCCAGGCGAGGAACGTATCAGAAGCCCTGAATCGTTTACGGGAATTAATTAAAGGAAGCCTGTATGGTCCGGTCCGCCGCAAAAAAACAGTCCCCACCCTTCAATCTGTACATAAACGCCTCGAAGCAAAAAAGAGACGTTCTGTTGTTAAAAAATTACGAAAGAACATTGATACCGACGGGTGAGGCTTTACACCTATTTTATTGAACAGTATATTAGATCTAATTCTGAATGTTAAATCCGGAGAGTGATAGTGGATAATAGCAAATATTTTTACCAGATTACCGTTACCGCAGTCTTATTATTGTCAATCATATCGGCAGGCAGGGCTCAGAAATCAATGGATAGTCTTTCACTGGATGACCGGGTGCGCAGTTTCCTTATGGAGCGCGAAAGTGCCTGGCATGATATGAATATACCAGAAATTGACGGACAGTTGCTGTATGACATTATCGTTCAGAACAAATACACCAGAGCTCTCGAAATAGGCACCTCAACCGGTCGCTCAGGTATCTGGATTGCCTGGGCGCTGAGTAAAACCGGTGGCAGGCTGATCACGATTGAAATAAATGAAAGCCGCCACCGGGAGGCGGTTGAGAATTTTAAACAAACCGGTTTAAGTCAGTATATCGATGCCAGACTGGCGGATGCCCACCAATTGGTGAGGGAACTTGAGGGACCGTTCGATTTTGTTTTCTGTGATGCGGACAAAAACTGGTATAAAAACTATTTCATCGACTTATATCCAAAGCTTGAAGTCAACGGGTGCTATACTGCCCATAATGTTTCTGACAGTGGATGGCGCAGACTCTGGGGGGGCGGGGCTCAGGAATTTTATCAATATGTTCGGGAATTGCCAAATATGGATACATCAGTTAATACCGATGGCAACGGTGTCTCGATAAGTTTTAAACGCTCTGAATAATTTTTTTTCCTAATCAGCAGGAGTACGATATGCGTATGGTATATGTATTATTGTTCATATTATCAGTGCAGCAGGTGTCATTTGCCGGCGGATTTGAACATGATACACTTTCAACGGCCGAAGGCGATTTAATAATTACCTTCATCGGCCATGGGACTTTAATGTTCACCTATGGCGATCTGGTAATCCATGTTGATCCGGTAAGCAGATATGCGGATTATTCTGATATGCCCAAGGCAGATATTATCCTGGTCACCCACCATCATGGCGATCATCTCGATCCCGATGCCATCGGCAAATTAACCAAACCCAATACCGGTGTAATTCTGACCGAGACCTGCGCCGATCAGGGAATATCCGGCATCATTATGCGCAATGGTGACGAGAAAATCATCGGGGATATACGCATCCGGGCAGTGCCGGCCTATAATATCACCCACAAAAGAGATACTGGAGAACCTTTTCACCCAAAGGGTACTGGCAACGGATATGTCATTCATTTTAGCAGTACGCGCGTTTATGTTGCCGGTGATACCGAAGATGTGCCTGAAATGAAAAATCTCGCCGGCATCGATTGTGCTTTTCTGCCGATGAATTTACCCTACACGATGACCCCTGAAATGGTTGTCCACGCGGTTGATCTGTTACAACCAAAAATATTATATCCGTACCATTTTGGCGATACGGATACCGGTTACCTGCTGAACCTGCTTAAATCATATAAATCGCTGGACATTCGTATCCGGAAAATGAATTGATAAATATAGAGAGAGGTTTTATGATCATTACCCGGTTTCAACTACTGATTGCCATCATGGTATCAATATTGATGGTTTCCTGTTCAGAAAAGCAACCTTTGCCGGATGATTCCCCCCGAGAAGTCACTATCCTTGCGCAATGGGATGGTGATTATCCGGCAGATTCGTTAAGTGCTTTACCTTCCCATGGGCGGGATTTGCCGGCCGGTTATCTGGCGGATGCTGCGATGTTTGCCAGAATATGGACTATTTTCAAACCGGATGTGAATGTGCCGGAAGTTGATTTTGCCGATAATATCGTTGTTTACTATCGTAATATCACCTATTATAACCGCACATCGATTTTCAAGTTAAGCCTGCAACAGGGGGTTCTGGAAATTCTCGCGCGTGAAACATTATCGGCAATACCAATCGATGACAAAGTGTCAATTTCCCTGGCTGTTATTCCCGGTAAGGACATTCGTTTTATTAAAGCGGGTGACCAAAAAATACCTGTAGAATATGATTGATACCGATCGGGTATAAAATTATATACATTGAATATGTATCTGCAGTTCTTTGATTATAGCGTTAAGAAGAAGGGCTGAATTCCGTACTCACTGGACGACTGCCCTTTATCTGATCCAGAAAAAATGGATTCTTTATCAAAGGAGCAAAAAATCCCATATAATTTGTTAACGGAGTGAGGTATGAACAGACGTCATTTTTTTCAGGCAGGTATTGGCGCATTCCTGTTTGGCAATTTCCGGAGACTTTTTTCCCGGATTTCAGATAACCGGCAGGTTCCGCGAAGGCCGTATAATGATCATGATGCACTCTCCATAATTGGTTTCGGCGGAATAGTGGTGGTAGGAATGGAGCAGGTTGCGGCCGATCGTATCGTTCAGGAATCAATCGATAGTGGTATCAATTATTTTGATGTTGCACCCAGCTACTGGGATGGTGAAGCTGAAGAAAAATTGGGCAGCGCTCTCAGGAAAGTGCGCAAGCAAAATTTTCTTGCCTGCAAAACCATGGCGCGCGATGCTTCAGGTGCCCGTGATGATCTCGAGGCGTCGCTGAAAAGACTCAGGACTGATTATTTTGATCTTTACCAATTTCATGCAGTAACGTCCATGCTGGATGTTGAGCGGATTTTTTCGCCGGGTGGAGCACTCGAAACGTTTGTACAAGCCAAAAAAGATGGGAAAATCAGATATATCGGTTTTTCTGCCCATTCTGAACAAGCAGCACTTGCCATGCTAGACCGTTTTAATTTTGATTCGATCTTGTTTCCGATAAATTTCGTCTGTTATTATAAGGGGAATTTCGGCCCGGCGGTTATTCAAAAAGCCCGTGAAAAGAATGTCGCGTGTCTGGCACTTAAGGCAATGGCTTATACGCCCTTACCGGATGGAGGAGAGAAAAAGTGGCAGAAATGCTGGTATCAGCCGGTTGAAGATAAGCATCTCGCTGAAAAAGCCCTTCGCTTTACTTTGAGTGAAGAAATTACGGCAGCAATCCCGCCGGGAGAAGAATATTTTTACCGTCAGGCTCTGTCGTTTGCAAAAAACTTTCAACCAATGGATGCCGAGGAAAAAAATTATCTAAGATCTGTCGCAGTAAATCTGGATCCATTGTTCTCTGCATAATGTTATTTTTGCGGATTAAAATCGTAAAAAATCAACAGTGCCGGTATACCACCGACGACTTCACTTGTAGTGATATAACCGCTGCCGGAAAATTCCCAGGCAATCGCCTCACCCTGTACCTCGGGAACATAGGGTAAACGCTCGGGCTCAAGGCATAGGGTCTCAAAAACTGAATCTTTCGACCGGCGCTGCCACAGGAAGACCTCGTTATAATTCTTCAGAATAATGAAATCCCCGTTTGGAGCTATATCTCCGGCGGTAATTCCTGCAACGGCGATAGTGCCAAGTTTTTGAATTTCAAAAATACGGTCGGTTGGCTGTGGATAGGGTGCAAAATAAACATGAGTTTGCGTATCACGCTTTGATAATACATAGATATCTGCATTGAGAGGATCAACCAGTAAACATTCGGCATCACGGGGTCCATCGGGATATGTAAATCCGATAGATATACAGTCAGATAAAACCGAGTCATGGACGACCGGCGTTTGCGGAACTTCAGGCTCCGGCACACGATAAATGAATTTTACCGGAAATTCGGCGTTATTATCCCCGATGTCACCGATGTAAATATAAAAATCGCGGCCACCTGGACCGGGACCGATGGCGATATCTTCCCAGTCACGGTTTTGTGCACCGGTAAGCGTAAACTTCCCGAGGAGATTCCCCTTTCTTCCGATTGCGTAAATCATATTCTCATCTCCGCTATCGTTATGAACCCAAAGAATTTCAGGATTTATCCTTCCAGATACCATCCCGGAAATTTCATTCAGAAGATCTGACTCAATAATGCCCATTTGCTTGTAATGGCTTTGTTCGGCGAGTATGAAAATGGAAGGCAGCACAAACATAAAAATGGTGATTTTATGATGTTTGATAAAAAAGGATCTGATATTGGCCATAAGATTTAGTGAATGCGTCGCAGGTACAGGACAGTAATATCATCACTCTGGGGCGTATCGACGGTAAAATTCTTTATATCCTGTATCAGCGTCTGGATGAATTCAGGAGCGGTTAAATGTCTATGCTCATTCAAAAAGGATTTCAACGGTCTCAGGTCATCATATTCTTCTTCCCGGTCATTCATAGCTTCGGTAATACCATCTGTATAAAGCAGAAGGCTATGTCCCGGATTTAACTTGATTATTTCGGATTGATAAGGAAAATCAAGGCCCATCATCCCAAACGGTATCCCGCCTGTTCTTAATTCCTTAATTTCTTGGCCCTGATAGGAAAGATAGGGGGGATTATGTCCGGCATTCAGAGATTTCAGGGTATGGTTCTTGGTATCCAAGATACCGGTATAAAAAGTAATATACTTATCCTCTGTCGAGGCGTTATAGATCACCTTATTTAATCTTTCTGCCAATTCATTCAGAGGTATGCCACTTTCCAGATAGGCGGTCAGGGAGGCATGCAGACTGCTTACGAGCAGCGACGCCGGTACACCTTTTCCGGAAACGTCCGCTATCACAAGAGCGTACTTGCTGTCCGGCAGTGCAATGCAATCATAATAATCACCACCGACGAAACGGGTTGGAATATTAATGCCTGCAATTTCATATCCATCGATCTGCGGTAAATTTTCCGGCAGAATTCGCTGTTGAATAGTTGCTGCAACAGAAATATCCTGTTCAATTTTTTGTTTTTCCAGGGCTTCCTGATGGAGAAAATTATTTTCTAGCGCAACATGGGTTTGACGGGAGAATGCATCCAACAGGAGCTGATCCGTGGTATCAAATGCAACGGTTCCATGCCGGCTTTCTTTCTGAAACAGCTTGAATGAATACAAATCATTGTGGAAACGGAATTCAGTCGATATGCAAGATCCTTCCTGGTCAAGATTTTGATATTTAAAAGGGGCAGGGAAGAAGTATTTATTTATGACCCTGCGACCACGGGTAATCTTAAGCATACCTTTTGCCGCATTGGTAAGCGCCACTACCCGCTCCAATGCCAGATTAGGGAGGGAAGTGTCATGTTCAAGTTTCGATATTTCTATACCGGTATCGATCAGACTGTTAAGTTGTAGCACACGTTGATTAAGAGAAAAAACAAGGTCTTTTTCTTTCATCCGGTTCCGGAAGACCTGATACCCGCTGTCAAGCAACTGGAGAAATATCTGCAATGTAATGCGATCGATGTCACTATAAGGTGATTTGTCGAGTTTCTCACCGATGATCACGCCAAAATGGGCGTGATCTATCATCGCTAAAGTTATAATCGCTTTGAAATCAGGCTCATCAAGATAGGTGATGTCAAAGGTCCCGTTGGGATTAAAATGACGCGTAAAATTCCTGCTTGACTTGTTACGAATTTCAAGTGGTTGCCATTCGCTCTGATCATTTTGCCGGAAATATATATTGACATCGGAAATCAAAAGGTTGCCACGGATAATATGCGAAAACTGCCGCGCAAGTTCCTGCAGTGTCCGTGATTTTCCGAGAATATTGAAACCTTCCTGCAGTGATCGAATTTGAAAGGAAAGACGATCGATTAAATCTTGATTGTGCATTTGAATACAGCCTGTAGATTAATCTTTAAGTGATTTTAGAGCTTCCTCTTCTGTTTGTGCCAATCCAGCAAAATTGAACAATCCCATTATCGTTAATGTCTTTTCAACCGCGGGATCGAGATGGGAAAACATCAGTTTTCCCTGCACGTCGTTAAGTTTTTCAATAATTTCGATCAGGAAAGATATCCCGATGGAGTTGACAACTTTCGATTTTTCAAAATTCAGAACTACTTTTTTAATACCATTTTCAAAATGTTTGCTGAATTCACTCGCAATTTTTTCACCACCACTGTTGTTAACATAACCGGAGGTACGGATTAGCAAACAATTTTCTTTAATCTCTGATGTAAGTGATAATTCTTGTTCCATTATCGGCCCTTTAAATTAAATTTTTTGTTATTGTGATTCTGGTACCATTATTGTTGGATTCAATTAAAAAATCATCAGACATGGACTTCATCAATTTCAATCCCCAACCCCGTTTATTATCCGAACCAAGTTTCTCGACGATATTTGGGTCCTCAATTTCTTCAGGTTTGAATCCTTTTCCATAATCGCGAACAAAAATTGTCAGTTTTTCTTTGGTCATAGTGAATTCAACTCTGACTCTTGGTCTTTTTTGCCCTGAATGCTCCAAAGCGTTGATCACAGCCTCTGTAACCAGAATGCGTGCATCCCCGATCTTGTCTTCGGATATACCCAGATGTTTGGACAGACGTTCGAGCCCCTCCACCGCCACCAACTCGATATCGGGAATTTGTGGCAGGGACATTTTTAATTTAACGTATTCCTCCATAAATATCCTTTCGGCTTAACAGGCTGTTCCAGCCGGTTATCGTATAACGAGTGTTGAATTTAAATTAATTCCTGACAATTTACTACTTATACTTTACCTGGCTTTGATCATGACGAAAGTTATGTCGTCTTTCAGAGATGTATCCCCACTCCGCCCGGGAGCGGTTTTTTTTAAGTGCTCAATGATATCTCAGACCTCTTCATCTGCTGTCTGCGTAAATACACTACTGACTCGGCCATAGCCAGGTAATTCATTATTAGCATTGAATAGTTCCGGATATCCCTCACTCATTAGCAGATACGTATCCCCTGCATTCAATACAGTTTCTCTCGTCTCGTAGGGAAAATCATTAAAGCTGCCGAGGGGCATACCCTTAATTTCGATCTCTTTCTATCCATATACAAGGCTTGTAAATACATGTAAGGTAATAAAAAGCCTGATATATAGGGTGCATCAGGATTCCTTCTGAATTGTATGGTGTCGGTAATGATTTCAGTCCATTATCCGGATTGAAAAGAAAATTACCATAAATGTCAATTCTGTTAAATTTGAAACGAGAAAGTAAGATATTTAATTTCAAATAAGGTGATTAAAATAGCTGCGCAGGCTTGACAACTGTTTGATATTTTTATATTTTTACCTGCAATATTACAAGGGAAAAGTAATATTTATGCATCATTTGACCAACAAGCAGCTCACCTTATCTTCGGTCTGCCATCGCGAAGGCTTTGGTTGTATGTTGAATATTACTGTCAAAAACCTTGTATTAAACCTTCGTCTTACTCTTCTGACCGGGATTATCCTGATTAGCCTAATTATTATAGGCTAATTCAAAAGGTTGATCCCAAAACAGTAAAATTCCCGCGATACAAATAAATCTGATTGGGGTTGACCCAAAACAAGGCCGAAAAATTGAAATGAAATATTGAGGAATAGATGCGATCTGACATGATCAAAAAGGGGTTCGAGAGGGCACCCCACAGAAGTTTACTGAAGGCGACCGGTGCAATAAAAAGTGAGGAGGATTTTACCAAACCTTTTATAGGCGTCTGCAACTCTTACATAGATCTGATCCCCGGCCATGTACACTTGCAGGAATTCGGGCGACTGATAAAGGAAGAAGTCCGCAGGGCAGGCGGTGTACCCTTCGAATTCAATACCATCGGGGTGGATGATGGTATTGCCATGGGGCACATTGGAATGCGCTATAGTCTGGCCAGTCGTGAATTGATTGCCGACTCGGTTGAGACGGTTGCTGAAGCGCACCGGCTAGATGGCCTGATATGTATCCCAAACTGTGATAAAATAGTTCCCGGTATGCTGATGGCAGCAGCCCGTATAAATATTCCGGTTATCTTTATTTCGGGTGGTCCGATGAAAGCCGGGCGATTGCCCGGTGGTGAAAAAGTGGATCTGATATCTGTTTTTGAAGGTGTTGGCGCCTATAAGTCCGGATCCATCGATGAACGGCGTCTTAAAGAGTTAGAGGATCATGGTTGTCCATCATGTGGTTCATGTTCAGGCATGTTTACCGCAAATTCAATGAACTGCTTGATGGAGGCGCTGGGTCTGGCACTTCCGGGGAATGGCTCCATTCTGGCTGTTGATCCGAGGCGTCATGATCTGGCAAAAACGGCTGCCCGGCAGATCATGCAACTGGTTGCTCTGGAGCTAAAACCGCGAGATATCCTGACTCAATCCGCGCTCAGAAATGCTTTTGCCCTGGATATGGCTATGGGGGGCAGTACCAATACCGTCTTACATACCCTCGCGATCGCACATGAAGCCGGTGTTTTCTTTGATCTTGCTGTTCTGAATGAGATTGCGGAACGTGTGCCTTATATATGTAAAGTCAGTCCGGCTACCAGGAATGTACATATGGAAGATGTGGACCGGGCCGGTGGTATTTCGGCCATACTCAAAGAACTGTCAAAACTGGATGGGGTCCTCGATCTATCTGCAAAGACAGTATCCGGAAAGACGCTGGGGGAAAATATCGCCCACGCTGTAATTGCCGATCCAGAGGTTATTCGTACTACGGAGAATCCTTATGCAGAAAAGGGAGGACTGGCTGTTTTATTTGGTAATCTTTGTCCAGACGGATCGATCGTAAAAACCGGTGCGGTTGAACCTGAGATGATGGTGCACAGCGGTCCAGCCCGTATTTATGAATCACAGGAGGAAGCCATGCAGGGTATCATGAATAAGGAGGTTCAGGCGGGTGATGTGGTTATTATAAGGTATGAAGGTCCCAGAGGGGGCCCGGGAATGCCCGAGATGCTCTCTCCCACCAGTGCTATTATGGGAATGGGCTTGGGAAACAAAGTCGCCCTGATCACTGACGGCCGATTTTCAGGTGGAACACGTGGCGCCTGTATTGGACATGTATCACCCGAAGCCGCTGACCGGGGCCCGATAGCCGCATTGAAAAATGGTGATATCATCTCAATCGATATTCCGAATCGAAAACTGGATGTTCAATTATCCGGAGAGGAACTGGCGAAAAGACTGGCGAGTTTAAATCCTTTCGAATTAAAAATCAAAAAGGGATACCTTGCACGATATGCAAAGATGGTAACTTCTGCCAATACTGGTGCCATATTAAATATTCCCGAGGATTAGAAAGTTTAAAGCAGGAGCAGATATGTCAAAAAATAAACAAGTTTTATCCGGGGCAGAGATCTTTTTCGAATGTTTAAAGCGTGAAAAGGTTCAATACATATTCGGCTATCCCGGCGGTGCAAACCTGAAAATATATGAGCGTCTTTATGATATCAATTTTCTCCAGCATATACTTGCCCGGCATGAGCAGGGCGCAACTCATATGGCAGAAGGGTATGCCAAAGCCACCGGAAAAGTAGGTGTTGTGCTGGTTACTTCCGGTCCCGGAGCAACCAATACCGTCACCGGCATTGCTGATGCCTATATGGACTCAGTGCCCATCGTTGTCTTTACCGGCCAGGTTGCGACGCATTTAATTGGTAATGACGCTTTCCAGGAAGCAGATATTGTCGGTATTACCCGTCCGATTACCAAGCATAGTTTTCTGGTAAGGGATGTAAAAAATCTGGCAACCGTGATCAAAAAAGCGTTCTTTATCGCATCATCGGGAAGACCCGGCCCGGTTGTGGTCGATCTGCCGAAGGATGTGATTAACGCCTCCTGCGAGTTCGAGTACCCGCCGGAAATCAATATCCGGGGTTATAAACCGAAATATGTGGGACACCGGAACCAGATAAAAAAGGCCGCGAAAGCTATTTCTACGTCGAAAAGCCCCTTACTGTATGTAGGTGGCGGAGTGGTCATGTCAGGAGCGTGTATGGAATTAAGGAAATTTGCCAAAGCATATAATCTGCCGGTCACTATGACCCTGCAGGGTCTTGGTGCCTTTCCGGGGACGGACACTCAATCGCTTGGAATGCTGGGAATGCATGGTACATATTGGGCCAATCAGGCGGTGAATAACTGCGACGTGCTCGTTGCACTCGGCGCCCGGTTTGACGACCGGGTAACGGGAAAAATTGACACCTTTGCCACAAAGGCTTATAAGATACATATTGATATCGATCCGACGGCCATTGATAAGAACATTATGGTGGATCTGCCAATTGTTGGTGATGTCAAGGGGGTGCTCAAGGAAATTGCCGAGGAGATGTCCAATAAATCTGATTTAAGCGGATGGTGGAAAAAGATCGAGGAATGGCGGAAAGAGTGTCCGCTGCATTATGAAACCGGCGATGGAAAATTGCGCACTGAATTTGTCCTCGAAAGGATCTCCCAAAAAACAAAAGGCAACGCGGTGGTGGTCACCGATGTCGGTCAGCATCAGATGTGGACGGCTCAATACTACAAGTATATCAATCCGAGATCAAATCTAACCAGTGGTGGTCTGGGAACGATGGGATTTTCGGTGCCCGCCGCCATCGGTGCCAGTTTCGGGGTAAAAGACAGGCCGGTTATTTCCATTAGCGGTGATGGTGGTTTTCAAATGAATATGCAGGAGTTGATCACGGCGGTCTGGCACAAACTACCGATCAAATTTTTTATCATTAATAATAGTTTCCTGGGTATGGTGCGACAATGGCAGGAATTATTTCATGCGGAAAAATACAGCTTTACCGACCTTGGAAAAAGCAATCCGGATTTTGTTAAGCTGGGCGAAGCATTGGGACTGCCATCCTGGAGAACCGATAAGATGGAGGATGTGGATAAAATTCTCGACAAAGCATTTAAGACCAATAGCGGCCCTGTCTTAGTGGAGTTTAAGGTCGTTAAAGAAGATATGGTTTTCCCGATGGTACCTTCGGGAGCCTCTATTTCGGATATGATAATCAAGCGACTTAACCCAAAGAGGATGGTATAAAGATGAGACACACGATATCGATTTTAATGGAAAATACCTTTGGGGCATTTGACCGGGTGGCAACCATGTTCAGCGCCAAAGGTTTCAATTTACACAGTATCACGATTGGTGAAACCGAGATCCGTGATATCTCCCGCATGACAATCGTAACTTCTGGGGATGACCAGATCATTGATCAGGTGGTGAAACAGCTGAACCGTTTGATCGATACGATAAAAGTTATCGATCTTACGGGCCAGGAAAGGACGGAGAGGGAGCTTGCTCTGATCAGCGTGGATTATCAGGGAACCTCACTTGAGAAATTAAAAAACGTCAATGATGTTTTTCGCGGTAAGGTAGTTGATATTAATAATAAGTCGATCACGCTTGAAATTACCGGGCCACCGGCCAAGATAAACGCGGCAGTAAATGTGCTGACGCCTTACGGTATTATCGAGATGGCACGTTCGGGAACGGTGGCATTGAAGCGCGGTGAACAGAAAAAATTTCCCAAAAAAGAGATTGATTCGGTTACAATTTAGGAGAGTTACATATGCAAGTGTATTATGACAATGACACATCACTGGAAGCTCTAAGAGACAAAAAAATTGCGATTCTTGGATTCGGCAGCCAGGGGCATGCCCACGCATTAAACCTGAAGGACAGCGGCATGAATGTTTGTACAGGTTTGCGGTCCACAAGCAAATCGGTTGAAAAGGCGACAAAGGCCGGCCTGGAAGTAAAGGATATCGATGCAGCGGTTAAATGGGCTGACGTAATTATGATCCTGTTGCCTGACCAGAATCAGAAAAAAGTGTATGACGAAGAGATCGCTCCGAATCTGAAAGACGGAGACACGCTGGTGTTCGCACATGGATTCAATATCCATTATAATCAAATCGTACCGCCGGCCCGTGTAAATGTTATGATGATTGCGCCTAAAGGTCCGGGCCATCTGGTAAGACGCACCTTCAGAGAAGGAACAGGGGTTCCCTGTCTGATCGCCGTGCATCAGGATTATACCGGGAAAACCCGTGAAATGGCGCTTGCCTGGGCAAAAGGTATCGGAGGCACAAGGGCTGGGGTAATTGAAACAAATTTTAAAGATGAAACCGAAACTGATCTGTTCGGCGAGCAGGCTGTCCTTTGCGGCGGGTCAGCGGAACTGATCAAAGCCGGTTTCGACACACTGGTCGAAGCTGGATACCCTGCTGAACTAGCATATTTTGAATGTATGCATGAATTGAAGCTGATTGTCGACTTGTATTATGAAGGTGGTTTGAGCCGGATGAATTACTCGGTCAGCGATACTGCTGAATACGGTGGAATGACCCGCGGGAAAAAAGTTATCACCGAAGACACCCGCAAAGCCATGCGTCAGATTCTTAAAGATGTACAAGATGGGACATTTGCCCATGAATGGTTGAAGGAATATGCCGATGGCCAGCCAAATATGCAACGGTTGCGCGAAGAGACAAAATCGCATCGCATTGAAAGGGTCGGCGCGAAATTACGTGCTATGATGTCCTGGATATTAACTCCCAAGAAAAGTGAGGTTGATGTATGACCGGAAGAGTGACCCTCCTGCCCGGTGATGGAATCGGGCCCGAGGTGATGCAATCGGCGGTCAGGGTGATGCAACATGTCGCTGACCGCTTTAACTTTACCATAGAACTCGACGAAAAACTCATCGGTGGTGCATCGATTGATCAATTAGGCACGCCATTGAGTGAAGAAACAATCCAGTCGTGCATCAATTCCGATGGCGTTCTTTTAGGTGCAGTCGGCGGTCCGAAATGGGAAGAACGTGAACATCAAATGAAGCCGGAAGCGGGACTACTGCGTATCCGTAAAACCCTGGAACTTTTCGCCAATATCCGGCCCGCGAAAATTTATCCCGCATTTCTGGATAGTTCGTCGCTGAAAAAAAAGGTACTCGAAAATGTTGATTTTGTTGTACTGAGGGAACTTACCGGTGGTATTTATTTTGGTAATCCCCGTGGTTACAATGACGAAAAAGGCTGGAATACCATGGTTTACAACCGGTATGAGGTTGAACGGATTGCAGAGATGGCATTTAAAATGGCTGCCGACAGAAAGGGTGTGGTTGTATCAGTCGATAAAGCCAATGTTCTGGAGGTATCTCAGTTCTGGCGCTCAGTGGTGCGGGAGGTGCACACAAAATTTCCGTCCATCGAACTGCGCCATATGTATGTGGATAATGCTGCAATGCAGCTCGTGCGAGACCCGAGACAGTTTGATGTGATTGTAACTTCAAATATGTTTGGCGATATCCTGAGTGATATCGCCGGAATGATTACCGGTTCGCTCGGCATGCTGCCCTCTGCAAGTCTTGGGAAAAAACATGCGCTTTATGAACCCGTGCACGGCAGTGCGCCGGACATCGCTGGTGAGAATAAAGCCAATCCGATTGCAATGATCGCATCGGTTGCCATGATGTTCGCCCACACGTTTCAGATGACAAAGGCGGCAGAGGTCATCGAGGAAGGTATTGCCCGGACCCTTGCAAAAGGGTATCGCACCATCGATGTGTATCAGACGGGGGATCAGCTGGTATCTACAACGGGGATGACTGATGCTATCATCGAACATGTGGAAGAAATAATCAATGAACAGGCATTGGGTGTATTTACCTTATAGAGGTTTGAGGTGGACAACCGGATAATAATATTTGATACAACTTTGCGTGATGGGGAGCAATCACCAGGTGCATCGTTAAATCTACATGAAAAAGTGGAGATTGCACACCAACTGGCAAAGCTGAGAGTGGATGTAATTGAAGCCGGATTCCCGGTTTCCTCTCCGGAACAGTTCGAGGCCGTTAAAGCTATCGCGGGAGAAGTGCCGGCGATTATAGCCGGGCTGGCAAGAGCCAATGAAAAGGATATTAAAATAGCATTTGAGGCACTGCATAACGCATCAAAAAAACGGATTCATACGTTCAGCAGCACTTCTGATCATCATATTCTCGGGAAATTTGGCAGCAGCCGCTACGGGCAAAATCTGAAGGAAAAGCGAAAAACCGTCGTGAAAATGACCAGAGATTCGGTGAGTTATGCCCGATCTCTGTGTGATGATGTGGAGTTTTCCGCAGAAGATGCGGGTCGTACCGATATCGGCTATCTGAGTGAAGTGATCGCTACCGCAATCGAAGCTGGTGCCGGAACCATAAATATTCCCGATACGACAGGCTACACGCTCCCGATGGAATTCGCCAATATAATAAAAAAACTAAGGCGTCTGGTGAAAGATATCGACCGGATCATCCTGAGTGTGCATTGTCACAATGATCTGGGTTGCGCGGTAGCTAATTCGCTGGCAGCGGTTGATGCAGGTGCACGCCAGGTAGAGTGTACGATTAACGGTATCGGTGAACGAGCAGGCAACGCCTCGCTTGAGGAAATTGTGATGGCTCTTAAGGTAAGGCGTGATTTGCTAAAGTACGATACGGGAATAGAGACCACCGAACTTTATAATACCAGCCGCATGGTATCCGGTTTCACGGGTATAATTGTCCAGCCGAATAAAGCCATCGTAGGTGAGAATGCATTCGCTCATGAATCCGGTATACATCAAGATGGCATGCTGAAAAATCGCAATACTTATGAGATTATGACCCCTGAAACAGTGGGTGTACCACACACTAAAATCGTCCTCGGAAGGCATTCCGGTCGTCACGGACTGAAAATTCGGCTGACAGAACTGGGTTATCATCTGACGGAGGATGAATTGGACCGTCTGTATTCCAGGTTTATCGAAGTAGCGGATAAGAAGAAAGAAGTCTTTGATGATGACCTGCGTATCCTGATGGGCGATGAGATTTTCAGGGAGAATCTATATTTCCAGCTCGAAGATTTACAGGTGCATTCCGGTACCAGGATGATCCCGACAGCAACGGTCCGGATGCGCAGGAAAAATAGCGTCATCCAGGAATCAGCTACCGGAGATGGTCCGGTGGATGCCGTGTTCAATTCCATCGATCGTGCCATCAGGCGAAAAGTCAGGATTGAGTCATATCAGGTTCGATCGGTGACAGCCGGTCGTGAAGCCATGGGTGAAGCCGTAATCCGAATCCGCCACGCCGGCAGAACATTTGTCGGTCGTGGGGTCTCCACCGATGTCATCGAGGCCAGTGCCAAAGCATATCTCCAGGCGATAAATATGCTGGAAGAGGAGAAAAAAAATCTGAAAAAGCGGTTGAGCATAAAATCCGAAGTATAGGAAAATTGAAATGGGAATGACGATTACGGAAAAAATTCTGGCCAGGGCAGCCGGGAAAAATTATGTTACACCGGGTGAAAATGTATGGTTAAATGTCGATATTTTGATGACACATGATGTCTGTGGCCCCCCCATGATCCAGATCTGGAAACGGGAATTCGGGGAAAAAGCGAAAATATGGGACAGGCATAAACTCGTCATATTTCCCGACCACTATATTTTTACCGCGAATGAACATGCCAATCGCAATGTAAATATCCTGCGGGAATTTGCCAACGCTTATGATCTGCCCAATTATTATGATGTCGGTACCGAAAGGTATAAAGGGGTTTGTCACATTGCCCTGGCAGAAGAAGGCTATAATATTCCCGGAACCGTGCTTTTCGGTACCGATTCCCATACCTGTACATCCGGAGCGTTCGGCATGTTCTCGACCGGTGTCGGAAATACCGATGCGGCTTTTATTCTGGGGACGGGCAAGATATGGGAGAAAATTCCCGAATCGATCAAATTTGTATTTGAGGGATCCATGCCGGTATATCTTACCGCTAAAGATCTGATCCTGCAGGTTCTCGGAGAAATTACCACCGATGGCGGTACATATCGCGCCCTTGAATTTGATGGCGCGGCAGTCTACGGTTTAAATATGTATGAGCGCATGACATTGACCAATATGGCCATAGAAGCGGGTGCAATGAACGGCATTATAGCAGCGGATGAGGTTACAGAAAAATTCGTCACGGAGCGCTCCGATTTGCCCTACGAAATATTTGAAAGCGATTCAGATGCCAGATATCACAGTCAGTATCGGATTAATGTCGCCAATCTGGAACCGCTGGTCGCGAAGCCGCACAGTCCTGATAACAGGGATACAGTACGTCAGGTTCAGGGAACACGGCTGACGAAATGTTATATCGGCTCATGTACCGGCGGGAAGATCACTGATTTTCAGGCAGCTGCCAGGATACTGATCGATCAGAAAGTAAAAATCCCCACTTTTGTTGTACCGGCCAGTACCGCCACGGCGAGACAACTGGAGGAGGAAAGTTATCAGGGCCTGTCATTGCAACAGATATTCGAACGAGCCGGTTGTGTGCTTGCACAATCTTCCTGTGCAGCCTGTCTCGGCGGTCCTTCCGACACGATCGGCCGTGCAGTGGACCGGGATGTTGTGATTTCCACTACAAACCGAAATTTTCCTGGACGAATGGGGAGTAAAAAATCCGAAGTTTATCTGGCCTCTCCATATACGGTAGCGGCATCGGCGGTTCGCGGCACTATAACCGATCCGCGGGAATTTCTGATGTAAGATAACGGATTTCCCATACAATTTTTCTATTAAAAGCACCGCTTTGGTCAGCTTATTCATAGAGGTTATGGACAAACAGGGCGAAAGTCAAACTGCATTTCCGGTCATTCCGTTATCGCGCCGGAAGCGGTTAAGGAGAGGAATACAAAATGACAATGATTATGGGATTGTGTATCGTCTTGCCGCAGGCAGAGTATTCCGGATATAACGGGTAATCTGGGCAACACGGATGATTCAGCCTAATAAAATGTGACCGAGGAATTGAAATGCAAAAAATAATTGAAGGCAAGGCTTATGTGCTGGGGGCAAATGTCGATACCGATCAGATTATCCCGGCAGAACATCTGGTTTACAGTCTTACCGATCCCGAAGAATCAAAAAAGTATGGGCGGTTTGCGCTTTCAGGTGTACCGCTGGCACAGGCCGGCCTGCCCAACGGGGACATTCCTTTTGTGGCAGAAAAAAAGGATTGTTCTGATTTCTCAATTATTATCGGAGCCGGAAATTTCGGTTGCGGGTCTTCACGGGAGCATGCCCCGTTCGCTTTACAAATCGCAGGTGTAAGGGCGATTATTGCCGAATCCTACGCAAGAATATTTTACCGTAATGCGGTTGATGGTGGATTTCTGATTCCCCTTGAATCGCGAGAGGAATTATCACAAATGACCGCCACCGGTGATATACTGAAAATAGATCTGGCAGTAAATCAGGTCATTAATGTAACTAACAATCAGATATTCAACCTGAATCCATTAGGCGAGGTACTCCCGATTGTGGAAGCAGGCGGGATATTCGAATATGCCCGGAAAACGGGTATGATATAATAGTTTAAAATCTGAGGAAAATGATGAAAATTGAATTGTTCGATACTACATTGCGGGACGGTACCCAGGGTGAAGCCATCAATCTTTCGGTTCAGGACAAATTACTGATTACGGAGAAACTGGATGATTTCGGTATCGATATCATTGAAGGCGGGTGGCCGGCCAGCAATCCGCGTGATGCGGACTATTTTAAACGTGTCGGAAAACTGAAACTCAAACACGCTAAGATCTGCGCTTTCGGATCCACCGCACGTTTTCCGGATAAGATAAAAGAAGATACGAATCTGCAGGGCCTATTACGTTCGGAGACACCTGTGATCTCGATATTTGGTAAAACCTGGCGGTTTCATTCAAAAGTAAGCCTCGGATTGACGGATGAGGAAAATGAGGTATTGATCCACGATTCGGTTTGTTTACTACGTGAGCAGGGAAGACGGGTTGTATTTGATGCCGAGCATTTCTTCGATGGCTATAAGGATGATTCAGATTTTGCTGTCCGTATGATCCAGGCCGCTGACAGCGCAGGCGCTGAAGTCATCGTACTATGCGATACGAATGGAGGTTCGCTACCTCATGAAGTTGCACGAATCGTTGCCGATGTGCGAACCCGGATTAAAACGCCTCTGGGTATCCATGCCCATAATGACGGCGGTGTGGCGGTCGCAAATTCTCTTACGGCCGTTATTGAAGGCGCGGGCCATATCCAGGGCACGATTAATGGCGTCGGCGAGCGCTGCGGTAACGCAAATTTGTGCCACGTAATACCGAATCTTAGCCTGAAAATGGGCCACACATTCAGTTCCCGTGTGAATCTGAAAAAAATTACAACCTTATCACATTTTGTCTATGAACTGATGAATCTGGTTCCGGACAACAGGGCGCCGTTTGTCGGATCGGCCGCATTTACACACAAAGGTGGTATTCACGTCAGTTCGATACTAAAAGACCGGCGTATGTATGAACATATAGATCCAAAACTGGTGGGTAATCAGCAGCATGTAGTGATTTCTGACCTATCGGGTCAGAGTAATATCCGATATAAAGCGAAGCAGCTGGGATTGGCACTCCCGGATGATAGGGAGTTCAGTAAAAATTTTGTCCAATTTATCAAATCCCTTGAATACGAAGGCTTTCAGTTTGACGGGGCAGAAGCGTCATTCGAGCTCTTGCTGCTGGCGGAACTGAACGAATATGAACCTTATTTTAAGGTGACGTATGCCAAGACCAATGTCTTGTTCGATGAGAAAGGGCATAAGTATGCTGAGGCTGTACTCAAAGTAAAAGTAGGTGATGAGATCGAACATACAGCGGCGGATGGTAATGGTCCGGTAAACGCATTTGATAAGGCTCTGCGCAAAGCACTAAAAAGGTTCTTCCCTGAAATTAAGGAAGCTCATCTGGTCGATTATAAAGTACGCGTGCTCGGTGAAAATGATGGTACGGCCGCCCGGGTGCGGGTACTTGTGGAAAGCAGTGACGGTGAACATACCTGGTCAACCGTAGGTGTCTCGGAAGATATTATCGAAGCAAGTCTCCAGGCACTCAGTGACAGCCTTAATTATAAGATCTATAAAAATAAGCAGAGCGGTCAAATCGCCATGAGCGGCTAGCCAATCCGTTTGATAACCGCAATCGAAAGATCGTCGGTGATCCTGGCATTGCGCTCGAAGCGGCTGATAACGTCCAGAATTTTTTCTCCAATGGAACGGGCAGGCTGGTCTGTTACAGATTGCAGGATTTCGAATATACGTCGGTCCTCAAAAAAATGGCCGGTATCGTCGCGTGCATCGGTAAGTCCGTCTGAATAAAGGAACAACATATCTCCCGGTTTTAGTTGCAGTTTTTGTTCCGTGTAGCTTGTATCGGACATAATTCCGAGGGCCGGATCGCCTTTTGAAAGTTCCTTCAATTGTCCGGAAGTACTTACAATGGGGGGCATATGACCGGCATTAAAAAAACGGATATTATTTTCATTGGATTGTAATTCGAGATAAAGCAAAGAGGCGAAAGTGTTGGCCTGGGTATCACGGTAATATATTTTATTGATCCGGTCAGCAAGCCGGCCGAGCGGTGCCGAGTTCCCAACCAGAGCGCGTAGTGTGGCTTGCAATTTAGCCATCAGCAGGGCTGCCGGCAGCCCTTTACCCGACACATCGCCGATGGCAAGTCCGAATTGTCGCGATGCGATCCGGATAAAATCGAGAAGATCTCCACCAACTTCATTGGCTGAACGGGTATAAAGCCATAATTCCCAACCGGGGACCACCGGACGTTCTTCTGGTTGCAACGCCTGCTGAACCGAGCGTCCCGCTTCGAGCTCCTCGCGTGCCAAGAGCTTATCTTTAAGTTCGAGAATTATGATCAGAATCAGCATCAGGACACCGAAGATAATTTTTTGCTGATCAATACCCTGGTTATCCCGTGCAGTCAACAGAAATATAATGGCTATGACAAGGATTATGCGTCGGAAAGAAGAAAGTTTCAGGATCGAATATTTGAGCAGCCAGAAAAATATATACATCCATCGGCGAAAACGGTTCATTCTTTCGAGCCGGATTTGTAATTCGTAGCTCAGATAGTATTCTTGAAGATCGGCAAAATCCTGTCGGATGGAACGGAAGAATCTTCCGGAAAAGAGATCTTTGAAAAACTGGCCGAAATCCTGAAACAGGGTTTTGATAAATTTTTGATTCTGGTCTTTTACATTCATATTGTCTTCTCATTATATGAAGAAGTTCACAATTGGATTACGTAGAAACATCAAAAATGGTTGCTCAGAAAAATTAACCGGAAAAAAAAGGTGCCATATATGATAAATTATTTATAGCACCGTAAAACAGGAATATGATAACCGTTATTTTCTGATAGAGAAGTATTACAGCATTACTTTTATTTCCGGTTGATAGGAGGAGTCCTAAGTTATCCAGGATTTCAGTCTCAGGGATTGTAATTTATTTTTAAGCTGACATTGATTTTTCAAAACATCAGTCATAACATTTAGAAAACGATTGCGTATATGACAAATCATTAACGAGTAGAAGATAACAGGATTTATATAATGAAAAAAATATCCGTTGGTGTTTTGGGTGCAACCGGAAGTGTCGGGCAAAAGTTTATCCAGCTTCTCGCCAATCATCCATTTTTTGAAGTGACCGAAATCGGCGCATCCGAAAATTCAGCCGGAAAGATTTACGGCACCCACATCAACTGGTTTCTGGAAGGCGATGTACCTGAAAAAATCAGAAAGAAGGAAATAAAAGCATGCGAACCTGGTTTGGATTGCCGCCTTGTATTTTCCGGCCTTGATGCGCGAGTGGCGGGGGGTGTGGAAACGACATTTGCAGAAGCCGGATACATTGTCGTCTCAAACTCACGGAATCATCGTTATGATCGGGATGTGCCGTTACTGGTTCCGGAAATTAATCCGGATCATCTGGAACTCTTAAATATCCAGAAATATGGTAAAGGTAAAATCATTACCAATCCCAATTGTAGTACCATCGGACTGGCACTGGCCCTTAAACCGCTGGTTGACCGGTTCGGTCTGGAGGTAGTCAACGTCGTCACACTGCAGGCTCTTTCCGGTGCCGGATATCCTGGTTTATCAGGCTTATCGGTGCTTGAAAATGTAGTGCCGCATATTGCCGGGGAAGAAGAAAAAATGGAAAAAGAACCGTTGAAGATATTGGGTAAATTTAACAAAGACCGGATCGATCCGCTGCAACTTACCATTAGTGCCCAATGTAACAGGGTACCTGTAATTGACGGACACACCGAATCCGTCCAGATTAATCTGAAGGAAAAAACTTCACCGGAAGTATTAATCGAGGCCTGGCAAAATTTCACTGGTAAGCCACAGAAGTTAAAATTACCATCAGCGCCGGATCAGCCGATTCATTATTTTAACCGGCCTGATTATCCGCAACCCCGTTTACATCGTATGCTTGATAAAGGTATGTCAGTAAGTATAGGAAATCTGAGATCATGTCCGATTTTCGATTATAAATTCACCATTCTTTCCCACAATACCATTCGTGGCGCCGCCGGGGGTGCCATACTGTGCGCCGAGTTACTCCGCGCCGAAGGATGGTTTGATTGAAAAAAGTCAAACTCAGGTATAACCACGTACACGTTTTTGCCCCGGCAACGGTAGCCAACGTGGGGTGTGGTTTTGATGTATTTGGATTTGCGCTGCATGAACCGGGCGATCAACTTGAACTCAAGGTGACCGACACCCCAGGGGTCCGGATAGATACAATAACAGGAATGGTACCCGGACTTCCCCGTAGCATTGAACAAAATACGGCTGGAAAAGCCATCCAGTCATTCTACAAAATGTTAAAGCCGGAATTTGGTCTTTCAATCACCCTGCACAAAAATATGCCGATCGGCAGCGGATTGGGATCAAGCGCGGCCAGTGCCGTAGCGGGTGTATTTGCGCTCAATGCATTGCTGGAAGAGCCTTTCGACAGGAAAACACTGTTGAAATATGCCATTGCCGGAGAACGAATAACTTCCGGCGACAGTATCCATCTTGATAATATTGCGGCCTGTCTGTGGGGTGGTTTTATTCTTGTGCACAGCAAAGACCCGATCGATATCGTTGAACTTCCGGTTCCGGCTGATCTCTGCTGCACCATAATTCATCCGCAGATCGAGATCCGGACGAAGGAATCACGCCAGATCTTAAAAAAGGATATTGCTCTCGCCGATGCGGTAACACAGTGGGGGAATATTGCCGGATTCGTGACGGCACTGTTCCGGGAGGATTACGGCCTGCTGACCAGTACCCTGCGCGATGTTGTAGCTGAACCTACCCGATCAATTCTGATTCCCCACTTTGCCGAAATGCGGAGTCTGGCAATAGAATCCGGTTCGCTGGGAATGGGTATTTCGGGATCCGGCCCGTCTGTTTTTGCACTGAGCGTTGGCAGAAAGCAGGCGGAAAAATCCGGATCTGCAATTGCACGGTTTCTGGAACGAATGGATATCGGTCACGATGTTTTCGTATCATCGATTAATACGGAGGGGCCGAAGATAATCAATAGGCAGTAGGCAGGCAATACCTGTACTGCACCGGTTTAGCTGTTGGAAAGCCTATTTCCTGAATTGTTGAAATGATTGTCTGCTGAACAGTCCCGATTATGATGGGGCAGTGGTGTTATGGATTTTCTTAACTACTTAATGCCCATAAATGTGACAGATTTATTCTATAGAATGTAAAAAATGCGTTATTATAGTACTAATAATAAGAATTTCAGAGTTTCGTTTCGTGAGGCAGTACTATCAGGTATCGCAGAGGATGGCGGTCTATTTATGCCGGAAGTCATTCCGGTGTTGCCGGAGAAGCTGATCATCAATATGTCTGACATGACACTTCCAGAGATTGCCGGTGAGGTGATCAGACCATTTGTTCAGCCTATGGATGAAAGCAGCTTGTGGAAGACCGTTCATGATAGCATGTCGTTTACCGCGCCATTGGAAAAAATATCCGACACTCTGAGAATCCTTGAACTGTGGCATGGCCCCACCCTGGCCTTCAAAGATTTTGGCGCCAGGTTCCTCGCCCGGATGTTATCCCGGTTTTTAAACGCGGAAAAAAAGGAAATTTTGATTCTGGTTGCCACATCCGGGGATACAGGGAGCGCGGTTGCGAGCGGATTTTACGGGATGCCGGGAATTACCGTAGGCCTATTGTACCCTCAAGGGAAAGTCAGCTGGATACAGGAAAAACAACTGACAACGGCAGGGGGTAATGTAGTTGCATTTGAAGTGGATGGATCTTTTGACGATTGCCAAAAGCTGGTAAAACAGGCGTTTGCGGATAAGGATTTGGATAAGACCTTCTATCTGACTTCCGCCAATTCGATCAATATCTGTCGTCTGCTGCCCCAGATGTTTTACTATTTCTATGCAGTGAGCCGCATCAGGAGAAAGGACCGTCCGCTGACCGTGTGTGTGCCCAGCGGTAATTTCGGGAATCTGACGGCCGGACTCGTTGCCTGGAAAATGGGCTTAAAAGTTGATAGTTTTATTGCCGCTGTAAACACCAACCGTGTCTTTCCGGATTTCCTGCAAACCGGTGAATTCAGGCCTCAGTCGGCAAAACAGACCCTGTCGAATGCTATGGATGTCGGTAATCCCAGTAATTTTCACCGGATCCGCGATCTTTTTAATGGTGAAATAAATTCCCTGAGACGAATTGTCCAAAGTTACAGTGTTGATGATGAAGAGACCATAATCGGGATCCGCGAAATGTGGCAGCAATTCAGATATCTCATTGATCCCCATGGTGCGGTTGGCTATCAGGCGATTAAACTTCATCAGGCAGACAATCGGGATGACCGGCAATATATTCTGCTGGAAACCGCTCATCCGGCGAAATTTAAGGATGTCATGGAACAGGTCATCGACGTCAGGATTGAAATACCAGATCGTCTGGCGCAGATCCTAAGTAAAAAAAAATCAGCCGTCCCGGTGCGAAATAGCTATAAAGAATTCAGACAGCAGCTGATCAAAACCATTACAGGACAGGGAAGAAATGCAGGTCTATAAGTTTGGTGGATCTTCGGTAGGTACTCCCGATAGAATCAAGAATGTATTAAAGATTATTGAACTGGCAGCAAAACGGTCCGGCTCTCTGGCAGTGGTGTTTTCTGCCTACCAGGGAGTAACCGATCAGCTGATCGCTATGGGGCACCAGGCGGCACGCGGGGATGAAAAATACCGACTGGCTCTGCAAAAAATGGAAGAGCGGCACCTCACCGCGGTGCAGTCATTGATCGAAGTAATGGCACGCAGCAACGTACTGACCCAAATCAAGCTCCGATTGAATGAGCTGGAAGAAATCCTGCATGGTGTGTTTCTGGTAAAAGAACTGACGCCCAAAATGCTCGACTATATTATGAGTTTTGGGGAACGGATGAGTACCTTTACGATCGCCATGGCCCTGCAAGATCGCGGAATTAAGGTGGAATTTATCGATACCAGGGATGTATTTCTGAGTGACGATACATTTGGAAGGGCACGGATTGATTTCCGGACAACCAATCGCCGGATCCGGAAAATCTTTTCCGAAGAGGGAAGAGTGTACATTGTTACCGGTTTTATCGCTGCGACGGCAAAACGTGAGACCACAACAATCGGACGCGGCGGCTCAGACTATACCGCATCGGTTTTGGGCGCCGCTCTGAATGTACAGGAAATCGTAATCTGGACCGATGTCGACGGTGTCCTGACCGCAGATCCAAACAAGGTAGGCAATGCATTTCCCATAGCGCAACTGACGTATGACGAAGCAATGGAACTCTCGCATTTTGGCGCGAAGGTCATCTATCCGCCGACCATGCAACCGGCATTGGATAAACATATCCCCATCCGGGTAAAAAATACTTTCAATCCACAATTTACCGGAACCGTAATCAGTCACAGCCGGGTAGCCGGCAAAGAACTGATCAGAGGTATCTCTTCCATAGACGAGGTTGCACTGTTGATGATACAGGGCAGCGGAATGATCGGTATGGCCGGTATTGCCCACCGTCTGTTCGAAGCCCTCGCACAGGAAAAAATAAACGTCATCATGATCTCTCAGGCTTCTTCAGAACATTCTATTTGCCTGGCGATCCCGCCTGATCTTACAGAAGTGGCAGTTAAGGCGGTCAGGGGTGAATTCCGTTATGAGCTGCAACAACGTATGATCAGCAATGTTAACGTCGAACCGGAGATGGCGATTATTGCCGTAGTCGGTGAAAATATGCGTCATAGATGCGGGATTGCCGGGAAGGTATTTCAATCTCTCGGAGCAAACGGGGTCAATATTGCTGCCATCGCTCAAGGATCATCTGAATTGAATATTTCCATGGTGATTGACCGCCAGGATGAAGTCCAGGCATTGAATGCACTGCACAATACATTCTTCTGCGACGGAATCAGATCATTAAATATTTTTCTGGCCGGTCCGGGACTGATTGGCGGAACGCTGTTGAAGCAAATTAAGCAGTATAATGGTATCATGCCTGGTAACCTCCGGCTGAAATTAAATATCTTTGGTATTTCGGATAGTAAAAAAATGGTTATCGATCAAAATGGGATCGATGCCGACAACTGGCAGGAACTTAGCAATCGCTCGGGGATTCAGGCAAATCTTCATGAATTTGTCAGAGAGATAATAAAATCCGGAACCGCTAATTCTGTCTTTGTGGATTGTACATCCAGTGATCAAACAGCCAGTATCTATCCTGATCTGCTTCAAAAAGAAATAGCTGTTGTTGCAGCCAATAAGAAGGCAAATACCAGAGAAACCGCTTTTTATCGGTTGCTAAGATCCTATGCCGGGAAAAGATATTTTTATGAGACAAATGTAGGAGCAGGCCTGCCCGTAATCACCACCATACGTGATCTGATTGCAACAGGTGATCAGATTACATCTATCGAAGGTGTTCTTTCCGGGACTCTGAGTTACCTGTTCAATACATTTGACGGTTCCCGCCCTTTCAGCGAAACTATCCAGGATGCACACCAAAAAGGATTTACCGAACCGGATCCTAGAGATGACCTGAGAGGAATGGATGTGGCACGGAAAATTCTGATTCTTATCCGGGAGATAGGTTTCGATTGCGAATTGGGGGAAATAGAAGTAGAAAATCTTGTACCTGTCGAAGCGGATAAGCGCGAAAGTATCAGGATGTTTTTTAAGACTATGCAGCGTTTTGACCGCGAATTCACTGACCGCCTCAGGGAAATTCAGAAGCATAAAAAGGCTCTGCGGTATTTAGCCCGTTTTAAGAATGGCAAAGCAGTCGTCGGATTGGTGGAGGTGGGATCTGACAGTCTTTTTTATGGACTCCGGGGGAGTGAAAATATGGTGGTCATACATACGAATCACTATAATGAACAGCCTTTGGTGATTCGTGGCCCTGGTGCGGGAGCAGAAGTGACTGCCGCGGGCGTCCTGACGGACATTCTGCGTTTTGGACGGCGGCTGATCTGAGAGTGCCTATTCCCAGTGTGATTCGATGTATGTCTTATGCAGCAGACGTACGGTCCTATTGATCTCTTTTTGATCAATGATGAACATGAAACTGATTTGTGACGTGTTCTGTGATATCAATTCCGGATAAATATCTGATTCCTGTAAAAGCCTTAGGATCTGCCAGATAACCTGCGGATTATTCTGAACATCATTACCTACCACGCTCACGATCGCTTTTTCCGATTCAATGCGGGCCTCACCACCAAGAGGTAATTCTTCCAAGATCCGATCGATATTTTTTGTGTTTTCGATTGTCAGGGATAACCTGGTCGCCGATTTGTTGACCGCATAAACATGTTTACCGTACCGGGCCATTTCCTGAAAAAAGCGGCCGAGCAGGTCCGGTGCAATAAAGATGCTCGAAGACTGCACGGTTATGAGGGTGATATTTTCCTTATAGGCTACGGATTTTATAAAAGAGGTTCCTGAATCTGTACTCTTATTAATGATCAGGGTTCCGCTTTCCTTTGGATAGTGAGCATTAAGCACCCGTACAGGTATATCCTTTTCTAAAGCAGGTTGAATTGCCGCCGGATGCAGGACACGGGCCCCGAAATATGACAGCTCACATGCCTCTTCGAAGGTCATCAGGTCAAGTGGCCGCGCAAAGGGAATAATCGTAGGATCGGCTGTCAGAATTCCGTTGACATCGGTCCAGATCTGGATTTCCTCAACACCGAGCGCCGCACCAAGCAGTGATGCCGAATGGTCAGAACCATTCCGGCCCAAAGTTGTCGGAATCCCTTCGAGAGTAGCCGACACAAAACCCTGAGTAACCACAGTTTCATGCTTGTGCATCAATGGCGGGAATAGGGCACCGGCCGCTTTAGCGATTGCTTCCGGTATAGGCACCGGCCCTTCAAGGCTGTCAGTTGTAAACATGAATTTACGGGCATCGATAAAGTAGGAATCGATATCGTTCTCCTTCAGGAGTGCATTGAGAATACGGGATGAAAGAATTTCTCCGATCGAAAGGGCAGCATGTTTTAAATTGGGAATGTTTACCCGCACGGTCTCAAGTGCACCAAGGAGCACACGCAATTTTTCGACCTCTGAGTCAATAAAATATTTGAGGCTATCGTGCGATGCCGTATCCTGGAAAAGCGCATCGATCATTGTTGTATGACGGACACGGATCTTGTTCACTGTCGCTTTCATTGCCCGGTCATGCTGCTGGAGCGCCTCATCCAGTGACTTTTCCAGCAAGTCGGTAATCCCGGCCAGAGCCGATACAACAATCACCGGCTTTTTTGAAAGGTTGGCCTTGATTATATCAGCAACATTGCGCATCGCCTGTTCATTTTTTACCGAAGTGCCGCCAAATTTCATTATTATCATACTATTCGATCCATTAATGAAGATCAAAGCTAAAAGATTAAAGATTAAAGATAAAAGATTAAAGATCAGCGATGAAATATTTAAATACAGATATTAATGCATACCGGCTCGCAGTTTCATACAACCGATTGACAGATTCGCAATTTCACCTTACTTACCATCCACCCTCACTACCACAGTTAATCCCTGATCCCTCATCGCTTATTTCTAATTATAGTTGTGCGTGTTTTCTGTGGTTTCGTTTAACGTATATTTCATCTAAAAACGGACCGAGTATCTGATCCAGCTGTCCGAACTCGACTAAAAAAGCATCATGCCCCAGCACAGAACTTATCTCAGTATAACGCGCGCCGGGAATATCTGCTGCAATAGCTTTTTGTTCATGGGCAGGATATAAAATATCGCTGTCTATCCCGATGCACAGGCAGCGTGCCGTGATTCCACCCAGAATATCCTGCATCGATCCGCGGTCACGGGAGATATCATGGTGATCCATGGCCCAGGTAAGATACAGATAGCTGTTGGCATCAAAACGCTTTACCAGTTTAGCACCCTGGTAACCAAGATAACTTTCTACCTGAAAGATATTCTCTGGATCGATAAATTTGCCATTGTCATTGAGCCGTTCACGGGCGAAACGCTCCTGATAAATCAGATCCGTTCGATAAGAAATCATCCCGATCTTTCTGGCGAGCGCCAAACCTTTTTCCGGCTGCCGCTCATAATTTCCGTTATTCCATACCGGATCGTGCATGATCGCATCCCGTTCGACATGATTGATCGCTATACACCAGGCGGAGTGGCGGGCAGCGGTGGCGATCGGTGCAATGCCCAGGACCATCTCCGGGTACATTACCGCCCATTCCAGAGTTTGCATCCCGCCCAGGGAACCCCCGGTGACCAGTCGTAGCTGGTTGACACCGAGCTTTTTCAGCAGTTTATATTGCAAATTTACCATGTCGCGGACGCTTATTTTAGGAAAATCCATACGATAAGGAGAATCCGTACCCGGTTTCAAACTGGTTGGACCGGTTGTCCCGTAACAGCTACCCAGAATATTGGAACAAACCACAAAATAGCGATCGGTATCGAAGGTTCTTCCGGGACCAATCATACCATCCCACCATCCCGCCTGTCCCGGTTTCATTGACTTCAGCAGCGGGGCGTCCTTTAACACGTTCTCCGGATAAATGCCGGCACCGGCCACGTGTGCGTCACCGGTCAGGGCATGGCAGATAAGAATTACATTATCACCTGCCGCATTCAATTGGCCATGGACTTCATAAGCAATTGACACAACGGGCAAAGTCAACCCGTTCTCGAGAAGAAATGCATCCTCCGGATTGTTCAGGCTCAGGATCTGCGTTGTGCCGGTGATTTGATTTTCAAAATTCATACCTTTGCCAGTGCCTGTTCGAAGTCATTTATGATATCATCGATATGTTCAATCCCGGCCGATACCCGGATCATATCAGCTGAGACGCCGCTGTCCTTTTGCTCCGACTCGGATAACTGCTGATGTGTAGTCGATGCAGGATGGATAACAAGCGTTTTGGCATCACCTACATTTGCCAGCAGACTGGCCAGTTCGACATTATTAACGAATTTTTTTCCTGCTTCTTTACCACCCTTTGTGCCAAAAGCGAGAATCGATCCGTAGTGATCCTGGCGCAAATATTTTTTTGCGCTTTCGTGGTAAGGATGTGATTCAAGGCCAGGATACCAGACCCAGGCGACTTTCGCATGATTCTCAAGCCAGTGTGCCAGTGTCAGCGCATTCTGACAATGCCGGTCTACGCGCAGGGAAAGTGTTTCCAGCCCCTGGATAAAAAGGAAGGCATTAAAGGGGCTCATGGCCGGTCCCATATCACGTAATCCTTCCACCCGCGCGCGAATGATAAAAGCAATATTCCCGAATGGTCCGTCACTGCCAAACACCTCCCAGAATTTCAGGCCATGGTAACCGGGATTCGGCTCTGTAAATACCGGAAAGTTTCCGTTGCCCCAGTTAAATGAACCGCCATCGACAATGACACCTCCGATGGATGTCCCATGGCCGCCAATCCACTTGGTCGCAGAAGCGGTAATGATATCGGCACCGTATTCAATGGGGCGCACCAGGTAGCCGGCGGCCCCAAAGGTGTTGTCAACGACCAGCGGAATCCCATGGTCATGGGCCACTTTTGCGATGCCGGAAAAATCCGGGATATTCAAACGCGGATTGCCAATACTTTCAATATACAGGGCGCGGGTTTTATCATCGATCAGGCCGGCAAATTTTTCCGGATCATCCCCGTCGACGAATTTTACCTGTATTCCTAAACGCGGAAAAGCAACCTTAAACTGATTATACGTTCCTCCATAAAGGTTGCTGGTTGAAACGATATTTTCACCGGCCTGGACGATGGTACTCAGGGCAACAAACTGTGCTGCCTGACCGGAAGCCGTTGCCAGCGCCGCAACGCCACCTTCCAGCGCTGCAATCCGTTTCTCAAATACATCAGTGGTCGGATTCATAATCCGGGTATAGATATTGCCGAATTTTTTCAATTCGAAGAGATCAGCTGCATGATCGGCATCTTCAAATACATATGAAGTTGTCTGGTAAATCGGTACTGCCCGTGCGCCGGTCGTGGGATCGGCAATCTGACCGGCGTGCAGCTGCAAAGTCTCAAATTTATATTGGTCACCCATCATTTTCTTCCTCCAGTTTTGAATTTATAGCAAAGCATAATTAGAGATTAGGGATTAACGTATAAAAATTCTAAGATGAAAGAGAAAACATTGACAAACGATATTATAAACTAAATAATGGTTTTGCATTTTACTTTTTACTCTCTTCCTTAAATTTTACCAGCTACATGCTGACAGATATCAAATCCCAAATTTCTGATTACCTATCGCTCATCCCTAATCCCTCATCGCCTGTCCCCTCTGCCTGATACTTAATCTGAATTATCCAAAAAAAAACCTCTTCAGGTTAAGATCCAGAAGAGGTTTGCACTTACTTCCTTATCTTCCCCCCAAATTCATCCGGGGCAGGATGTGGCACCTTTCTCTTTTATAGAGAGGTTGCCAAGGCTTCGTCGGGCCCGATCCCTCCACCTTTCTCGATAAGAATTTAAATATTGTTGCACTATTTTAAAGGATGTGTTTCCTTTCACTTGATACTTTAATGGCGCTGAAATTACACCGGCAAGGCCATAATGTCAAGTCATGCTGCAAATAATGTATAAAAATACATACGGTTGAATAATTAAATGGTTTCATATGGTGAGAGAATTTGAATAGTTTTCCTTTCCCATCGGATAATTAATTTCTCATTTTCATGATATGCCATTCATAACTGCTGTTAAAGGGATTTTGATAATGCAACTTGCGGTCACTTCACTGCTTATCATTCTCTCTTTGATCTGTGATTATAAGATCGGATCGGAGACTATGTGTCGTTCATCGTAATGAAAGGTTTCCGAATATTAATGGTAATGAATGCTGAACCCTGCCGATCGGTGGCAATACGCGGCTTATCGATAGCATCCGGTATGGTAAAGTTTTCTCTCATTAACTGCTGGAATTAGGATTTGATATTTGAGGTTCTCTTGTTAAATTCGGAAAACGTAAAATCTGGGAAGGATGAAAAATGAACAAAAAAAGCATCGGATTATTAAATAAAGCCGTCGGCGATGAACTCACTGCAGTTCACCAGTACATGTACTTTCATTTTCACTGCGACGATCAGGGGCTGGATCTTCTGGCCGGGCTGTTCCGCCGGACAGCTATCGAAGAAATGATGCATGTGGAGAAACTGGCAGAACGCATTCTGTTTCTCAAAGGTGAGGTGGAGATGAAAGCGGCGGATGCGGTTAAAAAGATCCATAAGGTAAAGGATATGCTTTTACTGGCCAGAAAGATGGAAGAACAAAGTGCGAAAGATTATAATATATGGGCCAATGAGTGTGCCCAGAATGCGGACTCGGTTTCCAAAAAAATTTTCGAAGCGCTGGTAGATGATGAAGAACGACATTTTGACCAGTATGATACCGAGGTAACCAATCTCGACCAATATGGCGAAAATTATCTGGCATTGCAGAGTATTGAGCGCAGCAAATCCATAGGTACTTCAGCCGCCGAAGCAACCGGTGCATAAATTCAATCCCGGCTTATTCTCTAACCCTGGCTATGCAGTGCAATTATTCAATCAGATCCCAGAACTGGGTAACTGATTTTACGGGGAATATCGTTGATTTCTCTCCGTTTTCGACTCTGAAATGCTTTAATATAAAAAAAGTGTCGCCTGTGTTGTGGGCCAGGAACAGAATAAAAAATGAACGGGCAAACAATTCATAAACGCCATTTATATCAGATACCTAAAGATTAGCTGCATGAATTCTGATTTGACCACTTCACAATAGGGCAGAACTAAACCATGCGGAATTTATTTTTATATACCTTTGCAATATCGATCCTGTCTGTTTATCTGCCTGTATATAGCCAGCAAATGCTGGGCATGTCCTATAATATGGGATTACCGCAGGGGGAGATGAAATCTCAAATCGATAACAATAGTTATCTCGGATTTGGCATCGAAGGCAGGCAATTTATCCATGCGGATATAAGTTACGGAATCAGCTTTAACTGGAATAAGTTCCAATCCGGTAATATACGTCCTGCGCTTCCCGGCACCCCGGCGGAAATTGAAGAGCGCAAGATTGATTCCTTTCCGCTGTTGCTGAACATCCATTACTATTTATCTGCGGAGCATCATAGCTACAGGCCCTGTTTTGGACTCAACGCGGGTACGTATTTTATAAACAACCGGGTCATTACCCCGGTCGGACTGCGTCAGCAAAAGAACTGGCATTTCGGATTTGCGCCTGAACTGGGTGTTATAATCCGTCTGGTATCCGACCTTCATCTGCTGATAATGGGACGTTACAATTACGCACTGGGGAGTGGGGGATCTTACGATTATGAATATTTGGGGATACATTTGACATTCGTATCGATCAGTATTCTGTAATATTTTGGCAGAGTGCTCTTTTATTGAGGTAATGTATCATTGGGAATACCCTGGGCAAAGGACCAGCTAGCCAATATGATTGAGGGGCTGGTGTTAGAAAAAGATCCTGGACCGTATTCGTTGAATGGTCGAATTTTTTTAATCCGCGTGATCGAAAAACAAGGTAGCTTGTAGCGTTATCTTACTCCACTAGATTAAAGGGCGGAATCAGTCCGACATTGAAAAGAAAATACAGATCGGAAAGAAATACCAGGTGAACAAATTACTTATCAAATCAGCGATGTTTTTTATCTTTGCCGGCTTATGCTCCTGCGGATCGGGAATTCGTGTGCAATACGATTATATAAAGAATGAGGATTTCTCCAGATACCGAACCTTTGACTTCATCAGTTTGCCGAATTCGTTGGGGCAGGAAACGAGAGGACAGCGACTGGTAAAAAATGCGGTAATTGATGAACTGGAGCTGGAAGGCTTTACGATGCAATTCAGCAAACCCGATTTCCTGATCGCAGTGCATACATCGGTTGCATCCCGCCTCGACATACAGGGCTGGGGATATCGTTATGCACCATATGATTTATATTACGGCGGAGTTGGGTACGGGGGTGTGCAGGGTTTTACAACCCATACCTACGAGGAAGGTACCCTGATTCTCGACTTTGTAGATCCTGTATCTATGCAAATGATCTGGCGTGGTGTCGCCCAGGGTGTTCTCCCGCCCATGGCCTCCGATGAACGTATCATAGAGATTACTAAGGCGGCTGTGCGCCGCGTGCTATATTACTGGCCTCCGGAATGAGTGCTTCGATTATAGACCGAGACCCGGTCCTTACCATGCACCTGTATGAATTTTTTAAGGATGCACAAATTTTTATTTCTTCAGCAAATCGATAACTGTCCTGCTATGTTCAGAATTCCACTGTACTCTATGCAAGAAATAGGTGTAATTAATCCGCGGTGCAGCGCGCATAATATTGATATTCAGATACATCTATCCAGTTGAAAAATAATTAAATTTGGAGCGTAGGATTGCAGTCTAATTTACGTCCAAATAATATTGATTTAAGCAAGCAATATATAGTAATTTATGTAGTTTGTATTTGTTTCCAATAACAAGAAGGACCTGTAAAATGGCAAAGCTAAACGATATATCCTGGCTGGTGTTGATTTTCCTGACAGGATTCATTCTGATCCGGTGCGGATCAGATTCCTCAGCGGAAGATTATACGAAATATAAAGAGTATCAGGTGACACGCGGAACTTTTGTAAGCACTGTAATGGCAAATGGCGTGGTTGTGCCAATCGACCGGATCGAGATTAAATCCAAGGCCAGCGGTTTGATCGAAGAATCGGAATCAGAAAGAGAAAGACTCCTGGCGGAGTACCATGCCACTAAAAGTCAGTTCGACGCAGGGAAGAAGTATCTTCCGCAGCTTTTAAGCCGTGATGAGCTGCTTCATAACAAGATACCGGGCATACGCGGATCTGTTTCGGCAGCACTCGAAAAGGAACTGTCGGAGGGCGGATATGATAAGATATCTTCCATACTTGGGGAAAAACTTGGATGGATCATCGCCGAGAACAGGGATTCTGCAATGAATGCGATAAATTTTCTCAGGGAGAAGAATCTGCCGCCTCTTACATTCGTAATCCAGGAAGTACTTCCCGATTCTGAAGATAAGTAC